>OBMA010001526.1_pt1 | contig 14178 bp, 14 predicted proteins | sample 1539141 | NCBI WGS metagenome assembly OBMA01 (sample SAMEA3991484, study PRJEB22521) | metagenome | biome: anthropogenic terrestrial biome; feature: sewage plant; material: raw primary sludge | place: Sweden | collected 2012-09-26 | reverse complement strand
CAACGGTATCAATGAGAGTGACGCTCTCGTCATCAATCAGATAAGAGTTGTATGACACCCCGTTTGGCAAAGGCCATAGACCTTCAAAGAGATTTTTATTACGGTCGTTTACACCCACGTAATAAATTTTTCCTTTAATATTCATAGTTATGATAGTTTTTATTTGTTTAGTTCTTGTTTCATTTGAGCCCCAAAATCCTTGTCTATAGAGTTATTAAGACTCTGACAGGCATTATAAGAGAACTGCTGGGCACTAAATATAAGGTTATCCCATTGTTCTTCAGAGAGTCCTGCTTCAAGCATCTCCTTATCAACACCGTGTTTGATAAGTCCGTAAACAAACCCCGCATTAAAGTTGTCGCCGGCACCAATCGTACTCACAGTCGGTGTATCATCCACCGGGTAACTTTTCTTCAGTTTACTGGAACGCAATTCCACGCTCTTACTGCCATTCGTACAGATAAACCGTTTACAATAGAATTCGATTTCACCACGATAAATCTTGTCGGCATCGCTCATGTTAAACATATTCTCAAAATCCTCAATGCTACCACGCACGATATCTGCATATTCGAGATTCTCAAGAATGTTCGAAGTAAGTTTCATCACCTCATTCTTATGAGCAGAACGGAAATTCACATCGTAATAGAGTATTGCACCATGATTGCGTGCATAATCGAGAAAAGCCACCACTTGAGGACGAATAACCGGATTGACAGCATAATAGGAACCAAACATCACGATATCATCCTTTTGTACGTCAGGATAGATAAAATCCAACTGGTCGTGCGGATGGTCTTTATAAAAGACATATTCTGCATCATTACGTTCGTTAAGAAAAGCCAATGACACAGGCGACTTGCTCTCGGGATAAACATTAATATTATCTGTTTTTACGTTATTGTCCTTCAGAAAATTAATAATCTTTTTCCCAACCCTGTCATTACCTGTCTCACTGATAAACGAAGCATCAATACCCGAACGACCTAAAGATATAATTCCATTGAACACAGAACCGCCTGGAACTGCCGCCATCGGCTGGTCGTTTTTGAAGATGATGTCGAGAACAGTTTCTCCAATACCTATTACTTTGCGCATTTTAATTTGTAATCATTTTATAAGAGAATGCAAATATCACAATTTTTTGGCACAATACAAAAGAAAACATGTAATTTTGTACCCGAAATGAAATATAATACACATACTTTAAGCAACGGACTGCGCATCATTCACTTACCTTCGACATCAGATGTGGTCTATTGCGGTTATGAAATTAATGGTGGAACACGCCATGAGACAGCTGACGACGAAGGATTGGCTCACTTCTGTGAACATATCTCGTTTAAAGGCACCGAGCGACGCCATGCCTGCCATATCATCAATTGTCTGGAGAGCGTTGGTGGCGATCTAAATGCTTATACGGGTAAAGAGGATACTGTCTATTACGCTTCCATCCTGAAGGAGCATCTGCCACGAGCCATCGATATCCTGAGTGATATCGTATTTCACAGCACATATCCACAACAGGAGATAGACAAGGAAGTTGCTGTCATCTGTGATGAGATAGAGAGTTATAATGACTCTCCCTCTGAACTGATTTATGATGAGTTCGAAAATATGATATTCGAGGGACATCCTCTGGGACATAATATTCTCGGAAAATCGGAAAGACTCAGAAAATATACCACCGGTGATGCACAACGATTCACAAAAAAATATTACCGTCCGGAGAATGCAGTGTTCTTCATCTATGGCGATATTAATTTCGAGCGTGCAGTACGTTTGATTCAGAAAGCCACAAATGATTTCGAAGAGTGTTACCCACTTATTGATGTAAAGCAGAGTCTGGTCATGCCGGAGTATAAAGCCCGTGAACTTGTTGTAGAAAAGAATACGCATCAGGCCCACGTAATGATAGGAACAAGAGCTTACAACATTCATGATGAAAGACGTATCACGCTGTATCTACTTAATAATATCCTGGGGGGACCGGGTATGAACTCCCGTCTTAACCTATCGCTTCGCGAACGACACGGCCTGGTTTACTCGGTAGAGAGTTCAATGACAAGTTATTCAGATACTGGAATATGGTGTATATACTTTGGATGTGACGGACACGATGTAAATAAATGTATAAAACTGGTACGTCGGGAAATGGATAAATTTATCAATAAGCCGATGACATCATCACAACTGGACGCTGCAAAAAAACAGATAAAGGGACAGATTGGAGTTGCTTGCGATAATAAAGAAAACTTTGCACTCGATTTCGGCAAGAGTTTTTTGCATTACGGATGGGAAAAGGATGTGACAACACTTTATAAGAATATAGATAAAGTCACTGTTGAAAGTCTTCAGCAGGTCGCTAAAGAGATATTTGCTCCGGACAACCTGACTCGGTTAATCTATAAATAAGAATCTTATTTATACCACCTCTGTCAGCATTCGTCTCATGTATTTACGTACTTCTTTACGAGCTACGCCCAGACTGTGCTCTACTGTCTTATAATTCTCAGACAGAGCTTCAGATATCTCTGCGGTTTTCATTCCGTCGCACACATTCATCATGTATATACGGCGATTCTTCTCTGATAACCGTGCTGCCCCGCGTTCCATGATCTCCATAATCTCACGTGCAGAATAAATGGACTCTGCATCATAATCATCATAAGCCCTGGAGTGGGAAATAAAGTGTTCGTAACGGTCGGCGATAGAGAAATGACGAATACGGTCTGTAATGAGATTGCGCGCTACCGTGTAAACAAGACACGGTAGCGTAACCTCAGAAATCATCTTCTCGCTGGTAAGCAATCGTAGAAAAACATTCTGAACAATATCTTCTGCATCATCATCATTGACGATGCTCTTGCGCACAAATGCCCTTAACTCTGCCAGATTATTACGATAATAATCAGCAACCAACTTTCGGGATGAATTTCTTTCTATCATATTAACTACTAACTATTTTACTTATTATTTGAGGTGGCGTAAAGAGCGATACAAGCTCCAATAAAACCACCTGAACGATGAGTACTAAGATTGACAGCGTCCACACCACGTGCCAGAACCTGCCATTCACCATTCCCAATAGCGTACATGAAATCGTAATAACGTCCGTCACCGGAAATCTTAAGTTTCAGCGGTTGTGAAGCCTCATTGTCATTCAGACGTACAGACGAAATAACAGCACTATTGCCCTCTGCACGATTGAGAGTAATGGCGGTTTTACCATTGAGCATCGTTTTTCCAAATACAAAATTGTACTGTTCATTCTGTAGCAAAGCCATTCCTGCCAACTCCTTCTCCGACTTAGGAGCAAAAGACACCTGAGTCTCGGCAGCAAAGGTATTATGCTGTTGACGGCAGAAAATAGCAGAAGGAGATTCACTATCTGAGATATTGACAGGAAGTGAATTTAATGTGAGTCCGTCTGTTCCCAACGAGTAGAATGTATTCTTTGGGTTACGTAGGAATATCCATCTCATATTCAGTTTACTGTCATTGAATCGATCTGTGTATGTGAAATTACCCGTGTTAGTATTATCTTCATGCTGAAGTCCCTTCTTTGTCACAACTGTAGGAACGACTTTGCCCGGTTCCAAAATGACAGGGAATCCGTCTTTCCAAGTAACAGGAAGTAAATATGTATCACGTCCCGTATTATAGAAGTCCTGTTCATAAGGACGGCAGCCCAAGAACACAACCCACCAGTCACCCTTTGGAGTCTGTACGATATCAGCATGACCTGTGCTTGTTACTATGTCAGGACGGTTAGGATCAAGACCTTGACGCTGAGTAAGAATAGGGTTTCCCTCATAAGATTCGAATGGGCCATAAGGACTCTTGCTGCGAAGTACTACCTCAGAGTGCCAGTCGCAGGTACCACCTTCGGCACACATCAGGTAATAAAAACCTTTATACTTAAACAAATGAGGTCCCTCAATCCAAATAGGATGTCTTTCCAAATGGGTTCCACCACGTAGAATTTCCTTTGCAGGTCCAACAGTGCTGTCACCATTGACATCGAAATCATGAAGAACGATAGAACGCTCTCCTTCCCACTTGTGTCCACCGACAGGTTCATCATTATTCACGATATATGCCTTGCCGTTATCATCAAAACTGAATGAAGGATCGATACCTCTAACATTGGGCAACAAAATTGGGTCACTCCAACCTTTAGCAGGGTCTTTTGTCTTCACAAAGAAATTACCCATTCCAATGTTCGTTGTTATCATGTAGAAGGTATTGTTCTTTTTATTATACGATATCGCTGGTGCAAAAATTCCTTGTGACACTTTCTGTCCATGAAGCGGTAACTGTGATGGACGGTCTAGAACATGTCCAATCTGTTTCCAGTTGACAAGATCTTTACTTGTAAAGATTGGCACACCTGGAAAGAAACTGAATGATGAATTCACCAGATAATAAGTATCACCCTTACGGCACATCGAAGGATCGGGATAGAATCCGGCCATGACAGGATTTAGATATTGGCAACTGTTATCGATTTGTTTTTCGAAACGGGTGTCATTGCCACTATAAGTGAAGTAACTAAACTTCGCCTTCTGAGCCTTTGCAGAACTCATACAAGCTATTGACACTGCTGTCAAAAGTAATAATGAAGTTGTTCTCATTAGATATGATTAATTTGCAATTTTAACGAATGCAAAGTTATAACAAATGGTTTATAAAGACATAAACTTATGTAGCATTTACTTTTCAATATGATACAAATTCTATTTTTTTCGTTGCAAATGTATCTTCATTTGTTACGGGAGGGGGATAAAATTGTTAAATATATCATTCCGATGCAGTATTGATAGGGTAAATACATTATATAATAAACAAAATATAAGTTATATGGAAAATAATACATTAAGCAAAATTGCAGCATTGTTTTTATTATTGCTGACAACCTTTTCTGCATGTAACATTGACGATAATGACGGGAATAGTCAATCATACATCGATAATGTTGCAGTTATGAACGAGGCCGGATCAACTTATTTTATTGGAAGTGGTGGCGCGATACTCATACCCTATCCTGCTATAACGAGTACCAATAATAATATGAAATCCGCATTCATACAGTTTACAATATTAAGCGACTTATCCACGAGTACTACCAAGAAATATAGTATTCAATTAATGTATGGTCCTACAGGAATCGATGCGAAAGTAAACAGGGCTGAGAATGCTTCAAAACTTGATTCAATCAAAAACGATTCTGTCATAAATATTAGTTCCGGAAGTTATGTCAACGACCGATTTATGGTGCTTGGTGTTAACTATTTCATTAATATAAAATACCACTATCTCACATTATGTTATACAGACGACAAAGGCTTTATCAGCTCAGGAAGTGCAGAGAAGCCAGACACGGTAAGATTTGTGCTGCATCATAATGCAAATAATGACGCACCGGGAAACAATACTTCATCAGACTATTACGTTTATAACAGAAAGGCTGATTTCTATTTTATGAGCTATGACATTAAAAGTATTCTTGCCGAAGCACAAACAAAGAATGGTGGAAAAAAATTATATGTAGATGTTCAATACAAAGCTTGTGATTCGGGATATAATACAAGCAAAACAAAGCATATAGGTTTTAATTATCCTCTCAGCAATTAACAAATTCTGATATTCCGTGACAGTAGAAAAAGATGATAAATGGTTAGAATCGCTCCACAACAAAATGGACGATTACGAATTGATGCCTCCTGACAATATCTGGGAGAGTATTAATAAGCAATTGCAATCTACCAACAGCCAAAAAAGATTTTTCATAGGCCGTAATGCGTGGATAGCTGCTGCGGCACTGATCCTACTGGTATCTTCAGTACTTACCCTCCGTTTTAAAAACGGATACGACGATCAAATCGACCATATCGCCAGGAATAATACTCATTATATAAAATCAAAGAATAACTCTGCGAACACTAAGTTAACAGAAAACACTTATATTTCCGAAACCAAGTCAGTTTCATCTCTTTCATCTGTTACAGATAAGAGTATGAAAGCTGACAAGGGGAAGGAAAACCTAAAAAGTAAACATATTACTGTTACCTGCCCATCACAAATTTTGGCAAAAACAGTTCAGGAAGTCTCAATAGTCAACAATACCCAAGACTCTGCTTCAGCTGTTACCGTCGATATGGTCAAGACAAATGACATAGCAGCCAATACTAAACAACAGAAAACAAGTGTGAGAACAAATACAGATTTGCCTCCAGCCGAGGAAGGTGAGAGACTCATGGCCATGGCGGATCTGAACAGGAAGAAGGACAAAAACACATGGTCGTTTTCATTGGGAACAACGGTGTCAGCAAGCCATCTATCAGATGGTAATGAAGCATACAACAGTTTACAATCTAGCGATGTATACACAACAGGCAGTAATTTCGAGAATGAAAAAGAGAACTTTTTAATCGGATATACAAAGATTGAACTAAAGCATCATTACCCAATAAAAATCGGTTTCACCGTAGAAAAAAGAATCAACAGACGCTTCGGAATAGCCACAGGAGTGACGGGAACTTATCTACTCTCAACAACCGAAGATAACTACCTGAGTAATGACAACGACCAACGTATCTACTATATTGGCATCCCCATCAAGATCAACTACCATTTCTTTGATGGACAAAAGTTTTCATTGTACTGGGGAAACGGAGTGGAAGCGGAAAAGTGTATCTATGCCAGACGAAGTGGTGAACACCTGCATCTTGACAGAATCCAGATGTCGGTTAATACATCTTTCGGAGCAGAATATATGATTGTCCCCAAACTGTTCATCTATGCAGAACCGGGATTAAGTTACTATTGGGGAAACGGAACAGATATAGAAACTTACAGAACGAAAAATCCTCTTAGTCTTGATTTTCATGTCGGACTGAAACTGAATTATTGACGCCGATGACAGAACAGGAGATTACAGCAGGATGTAAAAGAGGTGATAACAGAGCGCGAAAAGAGCTTTATGAGCAGTATAAGGGTAAGATGTATGCTCTTATATTGCGTTATATACCCGACCGTGATGTAGCCAAAGATATACTTCATGACGGTTTTATTGCTGTTTTCACTCGTCTTGACCGCTTCGAATGGAGGCAGGAAGGCTCTTTAAGGGCATGGATAAGTCGAGTGTTTGTAAATGAAGTTTTACAGCATCTACGTGCAAAGGATATTCTGCGTGACAGTGTAGATATTGAAACAACAGAGGATACATTCTCTATATCAGAAGATATAAAAGTGGAAAGCATTCCATCAGACATACTGCATCACTTTATCAGTGAACTCCCCACCGGGTATCGGACAGTATTCAATCTTTTTGCATTGGACGGACTATCACATAGAGAAATCGGGACAATGCTGAATATCTCTGAACACTCATCGTCTTCCCAGTTTTACAGGGCCAAACAAATTATCGCCCGCAAGATTGTAGAATACAGAAAGAGAGTCGGATAATACACACGACATATCTCTGACCCTGACATATCAACATCTGAAACAACTGATGATGGCCTTGCTCCCATCCGAAAGTGTAGTAGCAAAGAGATAGACAGAGCCACCATCCCCCAACTTCAGTTTCTTACGCAACTCCGCCACTGTCATAGGAAAGTTACGCACCGTGATATTAGCCTGTCTCAGGCCTAAAAGATTTTCTTTCAGATCACGTTTGTTTAGAGAGAAAATCTTATTTACCGTAAATTTTCTACCGGGAAAGTCATTCATAAGACGCTTACCAACAAAAAGATGACTGTTGTTTCCCACCGACTTAACATCATATTCCTCCGATATAGCTCCAAAACATCCCGCCTTCATAATCGATGAATTCGGCTCATACAGATATTTAAAGTCTTCAGAACAAGCGATAGCGGGGATTCTGGTATCATCTGAGCGGAAACTAAACACCGAATTATCATTAGCACAGCAGACCGTTATTGCATCATCACCTTTATCCGACATCACGGCCAGCATTTCACGGCATTCGTTCCCTACAGACACAATATGAATCTCTATCACGTTATGCAGATCGCGTACCACCTGATGCCAGTCAAGCATCGGAGAAAGCTTCAATAAGGTATATTCCGACTTAGTCAATAATACATCTTCTATCTGAGTAACGTCGGGAGTACAGTCCTTGAGTCCTATCGTACGGCCACCGTTGGAATCACGTCTTGCAGGGTCAATATAGATTAAATCTGCCCTTTTCATCGAGTTCAGATAGTCTATTCCATCGCCACAAACCACCTCTGTCTGTTCCATTCCCAGCAACGGGAAGTTATTCTTTGCCACATCACATAGCACCTCTTGCCTTTCTACATAGACAGCATGCCGGAACTCACGACCAATGAAGTAAAAATCAATACCAAAACCGGCTGTAAGATCAACCATCAGACCACGGTCGGGAATAATTCTCTTTATGATCTCAGCCTTATATATGGCCGTCATCTCTGACGAGCACTGCTCCATGGATAGATGGGGAGGATAAATGACGCCTTCGGTCATTGCCCACGAAGGGAACTTCTGACGGGCTTTCTGTCGGCCTTCTATCTGAACGAGTGCCATTTTCATATCCACTCCGGGATATTTATCACTCTTCAGTGCCAAAGTCCGCACATCGCCATCAGCATTATCACGGATAAAATCTATCGTAGGTTGGTCTGGTCTATTGTTCATCTTATCACTTTATAATGAGCTTTTGCCTCTTTACGGCTCTTGAAATTGAAGTGCCACCACTCCGTACGCAACGGTTTAAAACCCGCAGAACGCATCACTTCACGCAATAATTCACGATTTCTTCGCGCTGTACTGCTAATTCTATGTGATGCGACCAACTGCGCTTCACAGTCAATATGTGCAGCCATACCCATATAGTCTATCTTTGTACCCATGGGTATAGTATCTCCATTCATATCACAAATCGTTATATCGACAGCCAGCCCATAATTATGCAGTCCTCCTCCATGTGCAGGATTACTGACATAGATCTTCTTTCCGGTATTCTTCACCACATTCCACATCTTAGCCTGTACGGACATAGGTCTGCAGGCATCATAGATTTTAAGGCTGAGGTCGGGTCTGAGCTTCCTGAGCCGTTTCTGTGCCTTCATCAGTGCCTTTGCTGCCTGTGGATGCAGATACGCCTTACGCAAATCACTGTACAATACACGCCCGGTGAAATTGTCGGCACGGCTATACATAAGACTCACTTGAATCGTTTTATCAACCGAATGGATATCCACCATACCTTGATGTTCCATCTGCAGGGCAGTATCATCATCTGTATGAGCTGCTAATGAGGAGGAACATAATAAAAGAAAACCTATTAAAACCTTATTTCTGATCATCATTATCAACTAAAATGGTATGTAAGACCTAAACGTGCAGCAAATGTCCTTGATATCACGCGGTCATGATATTTATAATACGTGTTTCTGAAATAATAAGCTACATCCATGACTAGTTGTAGTTTTTTATTCAGATTTATCTCTACAGTAGGCCTCAACACAAGCAATTGTACGTCACCTTTGTCACCTTGGGCATTAAGGTACAACGGGTCAATGGTGCTGAGGTCTTTCTTCTCATAACCTTTCCACGTAAATATATGATAATAATCCGACTTAAACGAGAAACGTCCATAACGGTCGAACTCGACAAACGTATTCGTCTTCACACTATATCCACTGCCCATATTGTAGTCACGGTCTATCACGTTGTAATAATCAGTCAGACTGCCACCCAACAGGATCCCGTCTACATATATTTGCTGCACCAGTTGAGCCAGATTGCCTACTTTAGGAAACGAATAGATAATTCCAGGACCTATTGCTGCAGCCTCAGAGATACGGAAAGGCACCGTGTTTGTTCCATCTTTCACCGGCGAAGAATCATAGTAATTGAAATGTTGGAAGATACCGAATTCGGTCTTCAAACTCGTTCCCGTATTGATAGGAGTACCCCAAAGCCGACCACACAAATGGACATTGTTGATTAATGGCTGGTTATTGCTAAGGCCGAACGTGACATTGGCCGTAAAGTAGTCATAAGGCTTGTTTTCCTCCTCGTTAAAAGGGTCTCCATAAGTCAAAGCAAGGTCGATATACGGATTTGCCTCACCCCGGAACATTGAGCCTTTGTCTGCCAGGTAACAGTTGCCGACAGACATCGCAAAATTCACAGGCAGCCTGTCATTATCATGATACTTATAGAAATTATGTCTTATACGCCATGCGTCACCGTTTATCAGACGGTTGAACTCCCTCATCGGGCAGACGACGGCACCCAAGGCCTCACGCAGAAATCTGCTAAATCCGAAACAACGATCATCATATACCAGATCGGACAGACGGTGAGTGACCTCACCAATACAGACACCTCCCATTGTAGTAGCTATCAGGTCATTGATGGCTGGCGGCTCTATCTCGCAGGAGGTCTCCCACATCAGACTTCCACAAAACGAGTAAGGTACAGACTCAAAGAAAGAGAGTCCGTTACTGCGGGCACAGTTGAAATAAAGTCCTCCATGGTAGGGATGGGCAAAAAGATTCGTAGAAAACTGGTCATTATCCCACACGAAACCATTCTTGATATTATGCCGGATAGAACTGAGACTGATCTTTGCATAATCAGCATTAAGCACGAACCGGTCAAAACTCTGTACTGCCATATTCAGGCCAAAAGCCTCAACGCCAGCCTTGAAGAAACGCTTCTTCATGTTCAGTGGGTTCTGATAGGCGAATATGGAGTCGGAGTCACAGTCCTCTGCGAACTTATGATTTGATGGAATGATAGAATCCGTCTGAGCCATCGATGGAATCGACAAAACAAGCATTATTATGGATAATAATTTCTTCATGTTCTTTCTTTGCATTAAAATAATGTAAGACCTAACTCCATCAGCAACTTATTCTTATAGAGGCGTGCGTGATTGTAATAGCGTGTGCTACCGTAGCCAAAAGACAGAAATATTCCGGAATGTCGATTCATCTGATAATCGGCATTAAGACGACCTTGCAGTGAATAAAGACGTTCTGGGGCTGCAGAACTGTTCTCTGCAAAGGTCTCTATATGATAATACCCCAAATCACCGCTGATACTCCAGTGTCTGTCAAGATTGAAATACTGACCAATGCGATAAAAGAGCGAACCCGAGAAGCGTTTGTCGAGACCCATATAATGAGTTCCGAAACCGATGATGTTGTATGTGCTACGATTTCGGAAACGTGCAGCAACATTAATTTTTGTGGATGTACCGCCATAAACCATCATCTGGATACGGGTTTTGGGATTGACATTTACCAGCCCTATCTTATGGGCTACAGTGTCACGGCTATAGTTAATGAGTCCCACCTGTACTCCATGTTGATGATGCACACATATATTGATGAGTCCTAACTGAGAACCATTAAGTGTGTCGGCATAATTGTATGCAGCGAATTGCCATCCACGGGTCTTTGATGCGCATATATTCATCGCTCCGGCTATCTGTACACCTCCGTTCATACGAACAGCTATGTTTGCTATTCCACAAAACTGTACACCCGAGAATTGTTCTACAGCCATATTACTGAAACCTGATATCTGAAGACCTTGCAGGTGACCTGAAACATTAGCCACACCGCTCATCTGAAAACCACGAACATTACCGGCACCCACATTCACCATTCCCGATAACTGGACACCATTGACCGCCATTCGCGTGATATTGGCAAGTGCACATAGTTGCATTCCGTTCACATCGGTTCCCACTCCGTTGGCTATGCCTGCCATCTGCAAACCGTTTATATCATGTCCTGTCAATGCTACCAGTCCGGCAAAATTATATCCTGAAGCTTTATCATGCACAGTACTCGTCAGACCTCCAAACTGAAAACCGCTCAAGTTATTGATATTGCCAAAGATTCCCATATTCAAATAACTTGTGCTTACACTGTCATTTGCACCACCGGATATTCCTAAAGCAATATTTCTAAGTATTCCCTGACCCATTTCCTGAGATTTTACTGACAGGAAAGAAGCTGAAAACAACACAAAAATTAATAAACTTCTCCGCATTCAATTCAAATTAATTATGCAAACATACTAAAAAAATACCAATAATTAAAAGATTACTTGCCTATTTGTACAACGATGAAAGCTTTTTATTAATAAATTTGCGAATTATTTATGATATGGATGTCACAAAAAGAACTGATGTTCGTTTATATTACAGAAAGATGAATCTGAAAGACTTCACAGAGAAAGTTGTTCCGTTGAGAGAAGAGCTGTTGATACAGGCTCAACGTTTGAGCAGAAATGACGACAGTGCCGAGGACTTGGTGCAGGAAGTCATGCTCAGGTTATGGAACATGCACGACTCGCTGGAAAATCATCAGAACGTAAAAGCTTTGGCACTGACGATTCTGAGAAACAAATACACGGACCAGTGGAGACACCGGCAGTTGGAATCAGGAAAAGAAAGCTGTTACGAAGCTTCGACCAATGATAATGCTGCTGAGATGAACGATGAAATGGCTATTATAAGGACGATCATCAAGCATCTACCGCCTCTACAGCAGCAAATCATGACGATGAAAGAGATAGAAGGTTACGAAGCTGAGGAGATCATCAAGATAACAGGTTGCACTGCTGATAGTCTGAGACAGAACTTGTCAAGGGCCAGACGCAGAATACAACAGGAATATATAAGAATGACAAAAGTAAGAATATATGAAACAGATGGATATATTAATCAATAAGTATCTCGACGGACTGACATCCAATGAAGAGGAGCGTCAACTTCGTGAATACTTCAAAGACAAAGGTAATGACATACCTGAGGAATGGAAAGTATTTCAGGCGCTGTTTGCTTTTGAGTCAATGAAATCAGGTCAGTCAATGGTCTCCGGAACAGATAACATATCAGATTCCTTCGATGAATGCGAGAAATTCCAGACAATAAATATCCCAAAGATACCGTCAGGCAACGCCGCCAGAGTAGCATCTATCCGACGCAGGAACCGTCATCTCAGTTGGGTAATAACAGCAGCCGCATGTATAGTCATCACACTAGTTTTCACCTTCGGAAATATGTCTGGCCCTAAGAACTACGCACTCATCGAAGGTAAAAAATATACGAATCCCGAGGTAGTGAAACAACAAGCCTTCGAAGCTCTTAATGATGTATCTGCTGATGATCAAGAAACATTTTCTGCTCTATCAGAATAAAAAATAATGATTATGAAGAAAAATATGATAATAAGAATGATCATGATTTCCATGATGATGTTTTCAGCATCAATCATGAGTGCACAGGATGATTTGCAGGTAAGCAATGTCTTCCAGCTATATGGACATGACAAAGGATGTAAGATGGTGGAACTACACCACGGAACATTCAAAGGTTACCAGCTGGATGTTTACAAAAGCCTGATTTATAAGAAAATCGGTAACAACGTGGAGAATTATCTTAAACAAGACAGAAAGAACGCTAAAAAGGTGCGTGAGATTGTAGAAGACGGACAGGTTACCAGTGGATACTACTTGATGAAACCGGTAAAAGCGGGCACAAATAGATATATTCTCTTCAAGAAAGGTGAGAACCAGAGTGGAACGGTGATTTATATAGAGGGTTCTCTATCACCTGAACAATTAATGGATTTATGTACGATAAGAAAAAAATAATAACAATATTAATTATGAAACTACAAATTTTACTTCTGACAGCTATATTTCCAGCTGCAATGATGGCTGCAGAGCCTGTTGACACAATGGTCACAAAGAGCAACAAGAAAGTTATTGTGAATGACTCTGACGGGAATGTGACCGTTAAAGTGTTCAAAGACAGTCAAACCGAGATAAAGCCAATCTTCGAAGGGCGTTATTCTGACGACCAGGAAGTGGAACAGTACTTCTCGTCACCTTTCATCCCAAGAAAGAAACGTTCGCTCAACAAGAGTTTCAACTCTCATTTCCCGACATTAATCGTCGGTTTCAACGAACTTTCAAGCTCATTCTGCGGCTCTCTCAATAATGATGATTTACATGTTAAAAGTTCAAAATCATGGGAATGGGGCATCGGACTCGCTTCATGTGACTTTTCGTTAAATGCAAGTAAATGCATTTTTTTTTTAGTTTTTGCTTCCGACTTGAACTGGTTATTCCGTATATACAATAAAACTTATATTATGG
>OBMA010001525.1_pt1 | contig 14178 bp, 10 predicted proteins | sample 1539141 | NCBI WGS metagenome assembly OBMA01 (sample SAMEA3991484, study PRJEB22521) | metagenome | biome: anthropogenic terrestrial biome; feature: sewage plant; material: raw primary sludge | place: Sweden | collected 2012-09-26 | reverse complement strand
GATCTCAGCGCGCCTTGGCGCTGGCGCAGCAGGCCTGGCTGGCTGCGGCGCGCCCGCAGGCAGACGATCAGGGCCTGCCGCTGCCCGAGAAGGATGCACGTTTTCGCGATGAAAGCTGGCAGCAATGGCCGTTCAGTGCCCTGAAGGAAGGCTTCAAGGCCCGCGATGCCTGGTGGCGCGAGGCGGCGCAGGTCGATGGCTTGACGCGCCATCACCAGCATGTGGTGGATTTTTTCACCCGCCAGGCGCTGGATGCACTGTCGCCCTCCAACTGGCCAGCCACCAATGCCGAGGCACACCACCGGGCGCGCGCAACCGGCGGAACAAGTCTGCTGGCGGGCTACCAGAACTTCACCAAAGACCTGCAAAAGCACCGGCACGCGCCGCCCGATGCCGACCCGCAAACGCTGGAGCCTCTCACCTTTGAGGTGGGCAAGGATGTGGCCGCCACGCCGGGCAAGGTGGTGTTTCGCAACCACCTGATCGAGCTGATCCAGTACACACCCACCACCGACAAGGTTTATCCGGAGCCGCTGCTCATCGTGCCCTCGTGCATCATGAAGTACTACATCCTGGACCTCTCGCCCGCCAATTCCATGGTGCGCTATCTGGTGGGCCAGGGCTATACGGTGTTCATCGTTTCCTGGCGCAACCCCGACGCATCCGACCGAGACCTGGGCATGCAGGACTACCTGCGCCTGGGCGTGATGGAGGCCATGGCGGCCGTCAAAGAGCGCACGCAAGCGCCGCGCATCCACGCGCTGGGCTACTGCCTGGGTGGCACCTTCCTGGCCATGGTGGCGGCGGCCCTGGGGCACGAAAGCCGCGCAGATCAGGGCAAGGGCCCGGCGCGAGAGCATGTTGCCTTTCCGCCCCACATGCCCGAGCTGGCCTCGGTCACGCTGCTGGCGGCGCAAACCGATTTCAGCGAGCCCGGTGAGATGGGCGTCTTCATCGACGACGACCAGATCCAGGCGCTGCGCCAGGACATGGAGCGCAAGGGCTATTTCTCGGGCAAGGCCATGGCCGGCTCGTTCCAGTTTCTCAATGCGCGCGATCTGGTGTGGTCACGCAGCACGCGCCGCTACCTGCTGGGCCAGGACGAGGTGGACTTTGACCTCATGAGCTGGAACGCCGACGTCACGCGCCTGCCTGCGCGCATGCACTCCGAATACCTGTCGTCGCTGTTCCTCAACAACGCCCTGGCCACGGGGCAGTACCGCGTGGGCGGCGTGGGCGTGGCGCTGATGGACATCCATGCGCCGATGCTGGTGGTGGGCACCACGCGTGACCATGTCTCGCCCTGGCGCTCGGTGTACAAAATCCACCTGCAGACCGACACGCACGTCACCTTTGTGCTGGCCGCCGGGGGGCACAACGCCGGCATCGTCTCAGAGCCTGGCCGCCCGCGCCGCAGCTACCAGATCGCCGCCACCGAAGACGGCAATGGCTGGACGGGCCCCGACGAATGGGAAGCCAGCGCCCCGGTGCGTGAAGGCTCCTGGTGGGAAGCCATGGACGCCTGGCTCAAGGAGCGTTCGGGCAAGCCCGTGGCGCCGCCCACCATCGACCCCGCCCATGTGCTGTGCGATGCACCCGGCCAATACGTCATGGTGCGCTATGCCGACTGAAGACTTGCTTGCGCACAAACGGGTGGCAGTGCATTCAACGTGCCGCACCACGGTGCCTGCCCCCAGGCGATCCACATGCCGAGATTTCAGGCCGGTTAAGAAGGGTGTGGCGGGCAGCAGGCTGCGTCGGCCAGTCGATCCACGTTAAACACCTCGCGCGCTGGCCGGGCACTGCCTGGCCAAGCGCCTTTTTCCTGCGCCCTCAACACTGCACCCATGACAAAAAACAACAACGCATTCAGCCTGGCCGGCAAAAAGGGTCTGATCCTGGGCCTGGCCAACGAAAACAGCATTGCCTGGGGCTGCACCCAGCTGGCGCACCAGATGGGCGCCGAACTGGTGGTGTCCTGCCTCAACGACAAGGCGCGCCGCTTTGTCGAGCCGCTGACCGCGCCGCTGGGCGTGGATCTGGTGGGCTGTAATGTCGAGGAGGACGGCGAGCTCCAAGCCTTGGTGGCGCGCGCCGCGCAGCGCCTGGGGCAGCTCGATTTCGTGATCCACTCCATCGCCTGGGCGCCGATGGATGACCTGCACGGCCAGGTGATCGACAGCTCGCGCAAGGGCTTCTCGCGCGCCATGGAGGTGTCGTGCCACTCGTTTGCCGAGCTGGCCCGGCTGTGCGTGCCGCACATGGCGGCGGGCGGCAGCCTGCTGAGCATGACCTACCTGGGCGCTGACGAGGCCGTGCCCAATTACGGACTGATGGGGCCGGTAAAGGCCGCGCTCGAATCTCTGGTGCGCTACATGGCGCTGGAGCTGGGCCCGCAGGGCATTCGGGTGCATGCCGTCTCGCCCGGCCCCATCCTCACGCGTGCCGCCTCGGGCATCGCCAGTTTTGACGAACTCATGGCCAACGCGGTGCTCAAGGCGCCGCTCCAGCGCCTGGTCACACTCGACGAAATCGCCCAGCTCAGCGTCTTCCTGTGCAGCGATGCCGCCTCGGGCATGACCGGGCAGACCATCTATGTCGATGGCGGCTGCCACGCAGTCGCCTGAAGCTCCCTGGGAACCGGCACACACTTTTGCAATCGCATCCGTCACCAAGGAATGCAACCACATGAACATGGCACCCAACACCGAATGGATTGAAAACGTCACCTACGACGAACTGAGCGTGGGCCAGAGCGCGCGCCTGCTGCGCACCCTCACGCAGGCCGACATCCAGGCCTTTGCCGCCGTCTCGGGCGACACCAACCCGGCCCACCTCAACCCCGAATACGCCAACGACACGCTGTTTCACGGCGTCATCGCCCACGGCATGTGGGGCGGCGCACTCATCTCGGCGCTGCTGGGCACGCAGTTTCCGGGCCCCGGCACCATTTATCTGGAGCAGGTGCTGCATTTCACCAAGCCGGTGCGCATTGGCGACACGCTCACCGTGACGGTGACCGTGGCGAGCAAGGACGACGAGAAAAAACGCATCGAACTCGACTGTTCGGTGGTCAACCAGAAGGGCCAGAGCGTGCTGCATGGCACGGCCCGCGTGCTGCCGCCCACCACCAAGGTGCGCATTCCCAAGGTGAATGCACCGCAGATCCAGCTGTTTGACCCCGAGGCGCGCTTCAAGGAGCTGCTGTCGCTGGCCGACGGCATGCCCGCCGTGCGCTGCGCCGTGGTGCACCCGTGCGACGCAGGCTCGCTGAGTGGCGCCATGGACTCGGCACGCTATGGCCTGATCGTGCCGGTGCTCGTGGGCCCCGAGGCGCGCATCCGCGCCGTGGCGGCCGAGGCTGGCATCGACCTCGAAGGGGTGGAGATTCACGCGGTAGAGCACAGCCATGCAGCGGCAGAGCTGGCCGCCAGCATGGCTGCGCGCCGCGAGGTCGAGGTGCTGATGAAAGGCAGCCTGCACACCGACGAAATGATCAAGGCCGTGCTCGCCCAGCCCGCCTTGCGCACGGGCCGCCGCATGTCGCATGTGTTCCGCTTTGATGTGCCGCTGTATCCCAAGCCGCTGCTCATCACCGACGCCGCGCTCAACATCCGCCCCACGCTGGAGGAGAAGGTGGACATCATCCAGAACGCCATCGACTTTGCGCGCATCCTGGGCGTGGAGACTCCGAAGGTGGCCATTCTTTCAGCGGTGGAGACGGTCAACCCCAACATCCCGTCCACCATCGATGCCGCCGCGCTGTGCAAGATGGCCGACCGTGGCCAGATCAAGGGCGGCCTGCTCGACGGCCCGCTGGCCTTTGACAACGCCATCTCGGCCCAGGCGGCCGAGATCAAGCACATCGAGTCGCGCGTGGCAGGCGACGCCGACATCCTGGCCGTTCCCGACCTGGAGAGCGGCAACATGCTGGCCAAGCAGCTCGAATACCTGGCGGGCGCCTCCGGCTCGGGCATCGTGCTGGGCGCGCGCGTGCCCATAGCACTGACCAGCCGCTCCGACGGCCCCACGGCCCGCGTTTCGTCGGCCCTGCTGGCGGTGCTGGCTGCTTACGACGCCCGGAGCGTGCGTGCGCCCAAGGCAGCGGCACCCATCAAAGACTGAAAGCGGGTTGTTGCCATGGCCATTCTTGCCGTCAACGCGGGCTCGTCCTCGCTCAAGTTCTCGCTCCACCCCCTGCTGGGCGGGCGGGTGCGGCCCAGCGTGCTCAGTGGCACCATCGAGGGCCTGGAGCCCGGCGGCCAGCCCGAAATGGCCTGGACTTTCGCAGGCCAGCGCCAGCGCAAGGCCGTGGGCGGCCCGGGCGCAACACCCTTTCTTCAGGCACTGGACTGCCTGCGCACGCTGCTGGCAGGCCTGGAGGGCGCCCCCCGCATCGCAGCCGTGGCGCACCGCGTGGTGCACGGCGGCCAGGATTTCAGCGACAGCGTGCTGGTGACCGACGCGGTGCTGGAGCGCCTGGCGCGCCTGAACTCTCTGGCGCCGCTGCACCAGCCACACAACCTGGCGGGCATTCGCGCGTTCCGCCAGGCCTTCCCGGCGCTGCCCCAGGTGGCGTGTTTTGACACCGCCTTTCACGCCGGGCTGCCCGATGTGGCCCGCGCGTTTGCCTTGCCGCAGTCGCTGACGGAGCAGGGCGTGCGCCGCTATGGTTTTCACGGTCTGTCTTACCAATACATCATGGGCACGCTGCTGGAGCACTCGCCGCGCGCGCACGGCCGCGTGCTCATGGCCCACCTGGGCAACGGTGCCAGCCTGTGCGCAGCCCGGGGCGGGCGCAGCGTGGCCACCACCATGGGTTTTTCGGCGCTTGACGGCTTGATGATGGGCACGCGCAGCGGCACGCTCGACGCCGGCGTGCTGCTTTACCTGATGGAGCAGGGCTGGGACCACGACCGCATCCAGAAGCTGCTCTACAAGCAAAGCGGGCTGCTGGGTGTGTCGGGCATCTCGGCCGACATGCGCCGCCTGCGCGCCGACGGCAGCCCTGCCGCGCAGCGTGCCATCGACCAGTTCACCTACCGCGTGGTGCGTGAATCGGGCGCCATGGTGGCCTGCATGGGCGGGCTTGACGTGCTGGCGTTCAGCGGCGGCATTGGCGAGCACGACGCCCAGCTGCGCGCCCAGGTGTGCGAGCAGCTTGGCTGGATGGGGGTGCGCATGGATGCGGGGCGCAATGCCAGCGCGCCGGGCGACGCTGCCCACGCCATCCATGCCGAGGGCAGTGCGGTGCAGGTGTGGGTGGTGCCCACCGACGAGGGCCGTGTGGCCGCACGCGAAGCGGCCCGCCTGCTGTACCAGGAGGATGACGCCCCCACCCCGGTGCCCCTGCCGGAGGCGCAGGCATGAATATGCATGAAAAGTGGCTCAAGCGCTTATGCAGCAAGCGCTAATAGCTATTGAATAAATAGCAAAAGCCCGATATTCCGGGCTTTTGTCGGGGCGCTTACTGGAACGCCACTTCGGCAAAGCTGCGCAGCTTGCGGCTGTGCAGGCGGTCCACGCCGCCGTTGCGCAGGATCTCGATGGCGCGCATGCCGATGCGCAGGTGCTGGTCCACGCGCTCGCGGTAGAAGTGGTTGGCCATGCCGGGCAGCTTGATCTCGCCGTGCAGGGGCTTGTCGCTTACGCACAGCAGGGTGCCGTAGGGCACGCGAAAGCGAAAGCCGTTGGCCGCGATGGTGGCGCTTTCCATGTCCAGCGCCACGGCGCGGCTTTGGCTGAAGCGGCGCTGGGGCTGGTTGTCGGGCAGCAGCTCCCAGTTGCGGTTGTCGGTGCTGGCCACGGTGCCGGTGCGCATGATGCGCTTGAGCTCGTCGCGCTCCATTTGCGTGACGTCGGCCACGGCCTGCTCCAGCGCCACCTGGATTTCGGCCAGCGCCGGGATGGGCACCCACAGTGGCAGCTCTTCGTCGAGCACATGGTCTTCGCGCACATAGGCGTGGGCCAGCACGTAGTCGCCCAGCTGCTGGCTGTTGCGCAGGCCCGCGCAGTGGCCCAGCATCAGCCAGGCGTGCGGGCGCAGCACGGCGATGTGGTCGGTAATGGTTTTGGCGTTGGCCGGGCCCACGCCGATGTTGACCATGGTGATGCCGCTGCGGTCGGCGCGCACGAGGTGGTAGGCCGGCATTTGCGGCAGGCGCGGGGGCTGTGTGCCCAGTTCGTCGCCCGCCTGCGCGGGCAGCCCCGTGCGGCGCGTGACCACGTTGCCGGGCTCTATGAAGGCGATGTATTCGCTGTCGGGCTTGGCCATTTCAGCATGGCCCAGGCGCACGAATTCGTCGATGTAGAACTGGTAGTTGGTGAACAGCACGAAGTTCTGGAACCACTCGGGCGCCGTGCCCGTGTAGTGGCGCAGTCGGTGCAGCGAGTAGTCGACGCGCGGCGCGGTAAAAAGCGACAGGGGCTGCGCCTCGCCCGGGCGGTGCTGGTGCGTGCCGTTGGCAATGCCGTCGTCCATGGCGGCCAGGTCGGGCAAATCGAACAGGTCGCGCATCAACATGCGGCGCTCGGGCGTCAGCGTACCCTCCACATGGTCATGCTCGGCAAACGAGAAGTGGATGGGGATGGGGTGAGCGCTGGTGCCCACCTCCAGGTCCACGTTGTGGCTGCTGCGCAGCAGGCGAAACTGCTCGGCGTAGTAGTCGGCAAACAGGTCGGGCCGCGTGAGGGTGGTCTCAAAGCGCCCGGGGCCTTCGACGAAGCCGTAGGCCAGTTTGTTGTCGGCGCGCGCCACCGTGGTGGTGTGCACGCGCACGAACGGATAAAACGCCCGCACCGGGGCGGGCGGGGTGTCGCCGGCCACAAAGCGTTGCATGGCCGCGCGCAGGTGGCCAATCTGTTGCTGGTAGATGCGCTGGATCTGGGCCAGCGCATCGGCGGGGTCGGTGTGGCGGGTGGGCGCGATGAAGTCGGTAATCTGGGGCATGGGCCTATTGTCCACATGCGCATGGGGCGCGTGTGACAGCCTTGCGCTCAGGTCAGCCCTGTGGTGACAACCAGCGCTGGGTGGCCTGTGCATCCATCGGGGCCGACACCAGAAAGCCCTGCACCAGGTCACAGCCCAGGCGGTGCAGCAGTTCTTTCTGTTCGGCCGTTTCCACGCCCTCGGCCACGGTTTTGAGTTGCAGGCTGTGGCCCATCTGGATGATGGCGGTGACGATGGCCACGTCGTCGGCGCTTTGGGGGGTGTCCATCACGAAAGATCGGTCGATCTTGAGCTTGTCGATGGGGTAGCGCTTGAGGTATGCCAGCGAGGAATAGCCCGTGCCGAAATCGTCAATGGTGACGCCCACGCCCAGTGCCTTGATGGCGTTGAGGGTTTCCAGTACCTGCCCCGTGTGGTGCATCAGCACGGATTCGGTGAGCTCGATTTCCAGAAAACGGGGCTCCAGCCCGGTGGCATGCAGCACGGCAGCGAGTTCGCCGGCCACGTCGCGCTGGCGAAACTCCAGCGCCGACAGGTTGACGGCCACCGGCACCATGGCCAGGCCTTCGTTTTGCCAGGCCTTGAGCTGGCGGCAGGCCTCGTGCATGACCCAGCGGCCAATGGGTGTGATGAGCCCGCGTGATTCGGAGAACGTGATGAACTTGTCCGGGCCCAACAGGCCCCGCTCGGGGTGGCGCCAGCGCACCAGCGCCTCAAAGCCCTTCAGTGAGCCGTCTGCCAGGCAGATCTGCGGCTGGTAGTGCAGCACGAAGGCATTGCTGGCAATGGCCTCGCGCAGCTGGCGCTCTTGCTGCAGCACATCGGTGGCGTGCACGTCCATGCCGGGTTGATAGAACTGCCGGTTGCCCCGGCCACTGTCCTTGGCGTGGTACATCGCCGTGTCGGCGCAGCGCAGCAGTCCCTGGACGGTGGTGTCGTCGCCCGGAAACAAGCTGATGCCGATGGAGGGCGACATCGTGAGCGGCAGCTGACCCACGGTGAACGCGCTGCGCATGGTTTCGATCAGCTTGTCGGCCACCAAGGCGGCATCGTCGGGCGTGTGGATGTCGGTCAGCACCGCCACGAACTCATCTCCGCTGAGCCGCGCCACCAGATCGGTGTCGCGCACGCTCTGGCGCAAGCGTTCGGCCACATCGCACAGCAACTGGTCGCCGGCGTGGTGGCCCAGTGAATCATTGACGGTCTTGAAGTGGTCCAGGTTGATGAACAACACCGCCACCATGAACTTGCGCCGGCGTGCCATCGACAGCACCTTGCCCAGCTGTTCCATCAGAAAGCGGCGATTGGGCAGCTGGGTCAGGGTGTCGTGCAGTGCCAGAAAGGTTTCGCGCTCCTGTGCCTCTTTGCGGGCCGTGATGTCGCGCACCACCACCACGCGGTAGTCGGCATGCAGTTGCGGCATGGTCTTGCCCACCACCTCGACGGGGATGGTATGCCCGTCCTTGTGCCGAATGGTCACCTCATAGGGGTCTTCGCGGCCTGCGCGCGTGTACTCATAGGCCACGGCCCGCCACTCATGGCTGATGAAGTTGAAGATCGACAGACCCATCACTTCCGGCAGGGTGTAGCCCGTAAGCCGCGTCAACGCGTCGTTGCCGTCAGTGATCAGCCCGTCGCGGTGAAAGAGAATGGCCTCATCGGTGATTTCGGTGAATTTGCGCATGCGCTCTTCACTCTGGCGCACGGTACTCTCGGCTTGCCAGCGGTCGGTGATGTCCGTGATCAGCACGAACGAGCCCAATTGTTGTTTCTGCGGGCTGAAGTGCGGGATCAGGTTGACCTCGATCATGCGGGACTCTCCACTGGGGATGGTCTGTTCGCGCATGTACTTCACATGCTCCCCGCGGGTCGAGCGCTCGATATAGGGCTGTATGGCCAGCCATGCCTTGGTGCCAATGGCCTCCTGCACGGTCAGGCCCACAATGGATGCGACGGAATGCCCGTTGTAGGCGGCATACCCCTGGTTGGCAAACTGGCAGCGCAGGCCGGGCAGGTCGAAATAGGCCATCAGGGCCGGGACGGAGTCGGCGATCAGCCGCAGCAACGCGTCGCTGGAGCCTTGGGGTCCAGAAATGGGGGCTTCTGAGGTCAGTTCGTGCATGTTCGGGGGCCAGTTGAACCAGTTATAGCCGATTGACCTGACGCGAAACCTAAGGGCAACTCCGCATGGTGGGCGGCACGGGGCGCCGGTTGTTTTGTGCTATTTCTGTCACCATGTTGTAGGGTCTGTAAAGAAAGGTGCACAAGCCCCATGCAGGATTTTGCAGGTTTTTCGACGGCGCTGGCCGTGCTGGCGAGCGCGGCGGGATGCGGCTTGCTGATGGGAATCGAGCGCGAGCGTCGCAAGGGGGCGGGGCCCGACCGGGCACTGGCCGGGGTCCGGTCGTTCACCCTCGCCGCCATCGGCGGTGCCACCGCCGCCCTGACGGGCATTCCTGCCCTGATGGCGGTTGGTGCGGCATTGGTGGCGGCCCTGACGGTGGTGGCCTATGCCCGGGACCGCTCGGGCGACCCGGGCGTGACCACCGAGATTGCCCTGCTTCTGGCCTACCTGATCGGAGTGACCTGCGCACGCGACCAGTTGCTGGCTGCCGCCCTGGCGGTGGTGGTGACCGGCTTGATGGCGCTGCGGGACACATTGCACCAGTTTGCCAATCAGTGGCTTCAGCCCGGCGAGGTGCGCAGCGGGCTCATCTTGGCTGCGCTGGCCTTGCTGGTGTATCCGCTGGCGCCTGACACCCCCCTGTGGCAGGGGGTGCTGAACCCCCAGGTGATGGTGCGCCTGGTCATTGTGCTGCTGGTGATCCAGTCTCTTGCGCATGTGGCCAAGCGCCTGATGCAGGCCCGCCATGCGCTGGCGCTGTCGGCGCTGGCATCGGGGTTTGTGTCCAGCACGGCCACCATTGCCAGTCTGGGCATGGAGGTGCGCACCGGGCACAGCGCGCCGCGCGCCCATGCGGGGGCTGCCGTGCTTTCGTGCGTGGCCACCATGGTCCAGATCGCCGTGGTGGCTGCCACCGTACAGCCGCAGTGGCTGGCGCGGCTGTGGTTGCCCGCACTGGTGGGGGGGTGTGTGGCGGCTGCTATGGGGTGGTGGAGCGGGCGGGGCACGGCGCACCGGCTGGCATCTGCACCCAGTGCCGAGGCGGCGCCCGGCGTGCTGCCCGATGCCCCCATGTTCAAGCTGCGCGACGCCTTGATCATCGCCGCCTTGCTCACGGGTATTCAGGTGGGGGTGCATCTACTCACGGCGTGGCTAGGCGACGCGGGCATGCTAGCAGGCGCCCTGCTGGCGGCCCTGGCAGATGTGCACGCAGCCACCGCAGCCGTGCTGGTGCGGGGCGGCCCGGACAGCGCGGCGGGGCCCGCCATCGCTTCGGCCCTGATGGCGGCGCTGCTGGTGCACGCCTGCAGCAAATGTGCCGTGGCACTGGCCAGCGGTGGCTGGCGCTATGCGCTGGCCGTGGCGCCGGGCATCGTGGCGCACACGCTGGCCTTTGTGGGCGTGTTCGCCCTGCAATAGCCACCAGGGTGCGGCTGGAGCGGCCACCTTGCGGCGCTTTACGGCCCTTTGGGGGCGCCGGCGTGCCCGCGCACAAGGGCGCACCGGATAATCGCCCCATGACCTCCAAAGAAAACCAAGCCAGCACTGACTTCAGCGCGCTGGCCCTGAGCCCCGCCACGCTGGCCAATTTGCAGCAGCTGGGCTACACGCAGATGACGCCCATCCAGGCGGCCAGCCTGCCCCCCGCGTTGCTGGGCAAAGACCTGATCGCCCAGGCCAGCACCGGCAGCGGCAAGACCGCCGCGTTTGCCCTGGCGCTGCTGGCCAACCTCAACCCGCGCCGCTTTGCGGTGCAGGCGCTGGTGTTGTGCCCCACGCGCGAACTGGCCGACCAGGTGACCAGCGAAATCCGCCGTCTGGCGCGGGCCGAAGAAAACATCAAGGTCGTGACCCTGTGCGGCGGCGTGCCGCTGCGTGCGCAAACGCTGAGCCTGGAGCACGGTGCCCACATCGTGGTGGGCACCCCAGGCCGCGTGATGGACCACCTGGAACGTCAGCACCTGAGCCTGGAAGCCCTCAACACCCTGGTGCTCGACGAGGCGGACCGCATGCTCGACATGGGTTTCTTCGATGACATCGTTGTGGTTGCCAAGCAGTGTCCCAAAGAGCGCCAGACCCTGCTGTTCTCGGCCACCTACCCCGAAGGCATCGCCAAGCTGAGCGCGCAGTTCATGAAGACCCCCGTGCAGATCACGGTGCAGGCCCAGCATGCCGAGGGCAAGATCGAGCAGCGCTGGTACGAGGTGAAGAACAGCGAGCGGCTGCATGTGGTGTCGCAGCTGCTCAACCACTTCCGTCCCGAATCATCGATTGCCTTTTGCAACACCAAGCAGCAGTGCCGCGACCTGGTGGGCGTGCTGCAGGCCCAGGGCTTCAGCGCGCTGGCGCTGTATGGCGAGCTGGAGCAGCGCGAGCGCGACCAGGTGCTGGTGCAGTTTGCCAACCGCAGTTGCTCGGTGCTCGTGGCCACCGACGTGGCGGCGCGCGGGCTGGACATTGCCAACCTGGCCGCCGTCATCAATGTGGACGTGACGCCCGACCCCGAGGTGCACATCCACCGCATCGGCCGCACGGGCCGGGGCGATGCCGAAGGTCTGGCGCTCAACCTGGTCAGCATGGACGAGATGGGCTCTGTGGGCAAGATCGAAGTGCTGCAGGGTCGCGAATCGCGCTGGTTCCCCGTGGCCGAACTCACGCCCACGGGCAGCGGCCCCCTGGTGCCGCCCATGGTCACCATCCAGATCATCGGCGGCCGCAAAGAGAAGATCCGTGCGGGTGACGTGCTGGGAGCACTCACCGGCGAGATGGGCTTCACCCGCGAACAGATCGGCAAGATCAACGTGAACGATTTCTCCACCTACGTGGCGGTGGACCGCGCCATTGGCGCGCAGGCTGCACAGCGTCTGAACCAGGGCCGCGTCAAGGGCAAGGCCGTCAAGGCGCGGCTGGTGACTGGCGAAGAATGATCAGCCTGTTGCAGCGCGTGCGGCAGGCGCGCGTGGAGGTGGACGGGCAGGTCGTAGGCGCTATTGGCGCGGGCCTGCTGGTACTGGTGTGCGCCGAGCGGGGCGACACCGAGGCCGAGGCCGACAAGTTGCTGGCCAAGATGCTCAAGCTGCGCATCTTCAGCGACGACGCGGGCAAGATGAACAAGAGCGTGCAGGACCTGGACGGCCAGGGCGGGGTCGGCGGCCTGCTGCTGGTCAGCCAGTTCACGTTGGCGGCCGACACCACGGGCGGCAACCGCCCCAGTTTCACGCAGGCGGCGGCCCCCGATGAGGGCCGCAGGCTTTATGACTACCTGGTGGCACAGGCCCGCGCTGCCCATCCCGAGGTGGCCACGGGCCGGTTTGCGGCCGACATGCAGGTGCACCTGGTGAACGACGGACCGGTGACGATTCCACTGCGCGTGGCGCCTGCTGCCGGGTAGCCGCTCTTCCCACTCGTGCTCGCCTTCGGCGATTTCATTTCAGTCACGGTGATGGTGGTGTGCGGGGCTACGATGTGTTTTTTCGGAGGATTTGTCCATGTACGAAAAGATTCTGGTTCCTGTGGATGGCAGCGCCACCTCGCTCACAGGGTTGCAAGAAGCCATTGCGCTGGCGCGGGTGATGGGCTCGACGATCCGGTTGCTGCATGTGGTGGATGAAATCTCGTTCATGACGAGCTTCGAGTCCAGCATGGCACTGACCGCGGAAGTGTTTGACACGCTCAAGAAGACGGGCCAGGACGTGCTGCAGGACGCCCAGAACCGGGTGCGTGCGGCCGGGGTTCCGGTGGAGGCCGAGCTGTACGAAAGCTACGCCGGGCGTGTGAGCGATCTGGTCATCACGAAAGCCAAGGAATGGGGCGCGCAGCTCATCGTGCTGGGCACCCATGGCCGGCGCGGCGTGGGCCGGATGCTGCTGGGCAGCGATGCCGAGCAGGTGCTGCGCCAGTCGCCGGTGCCGGTGCTGCTGGTGCGCGGCGCCTGAGAAGGTGTGAACAAACCCGCCATGCCCGCTCATCCCGCCAAAACGCACCCCCTCGTCGTTGCAGATGCTCGCCATAGCAAGAGCTTGTGGCTTGCTTTGCGGCACGATCGGCCGCGTTTTTGCGGCCTGCTCGGCCACGCCGGATTCATTCACACCTTCTGAGTGGCCAGTGCGCGGGCCATTGGGGTGAGCGCTTGCCGGGGTGTTTCGCGGCGGTGACCCGGCGCCCGCACACGCCGGCGCATTGGCTCACTGGCGCCAGAAGAACAGGGCGGCCATCACCAGCCCTGTGGCCACGATGCCCCAGCGCAGCACGGGCGCAGGCAGCTTGCGCGCCACACGCGCGCCGCCGTAACCGCCTGCAGTGGCCGCCACCATCATCATCAGCGCCTGCGGCCAAAGCACCAGGCCGCCCGCTGCGTAAATGGCCACGGCAATCGCGGTGAGCAGTGCTGATACCCAGTTTTTCAGGCCGTTCATGGCATTCAGGTTCGTCTGGCCCAGCAGGCCGAACAGGGCCAGCAGCAATATGCCCAGCCCGCCATTGAAGTAACCGCCATACGCCGCCACGGCCAGCACGCCCACCGTGGCCTTGGCGGTGGACGGTGTGCCGCCCGCCAGCTTCTGGCGCAGCCAGGGGCCGAACGCAAACAACGCCGTTGCCGCCAGCAGCAGCCAAGGCACGACGCGGCGGAAGGTGGCGTCGGGCGTGACCAGCAGCAGCCCAGCGCCCGCGGCCCCACCAATGAGCGACAGCACCACCAGCAGGCGCATCGAAAGCCCGGGCGGCGGGGCTGTGTCTTCGCGAAAGCCCCAGGCGCCGGCCATGTAACCCGGCAGCAGGGCCACCGTGCCGGTGGCATTGGCCACCACGGGCGGCACGCCGGTGAAGACCAGTGCGGGCAGCGTCAGAAAGCTGCCGCCTCCGGCAACGGCATTGAGGGCGCCGGCGATGAAGGCGGCGGTGAGCAGCAGGGTGGTTTCCAACATGTCTCCTTTTGATTGGGGCGTCAGCCCCGGCACATTGGCGCCATCTTAGGTGGAGACTCGCGGGGATTTTCGGATGATTGCAGGCAAAAAAGGTTGGATTGCTTTGCTGCAGGCAGTCTGGTGTCTGGCGCTATTTGGCGTACGGGTCGGCAAAGCCCAGCTCTTGCAGGATGGCGGTT
>OBMA010001523.1_pt1 | contig 14188 bp, 14 predicted proteins | sample 1539141 | NCBI WGS metagenome assembly OBMA01 (sample SAMEA3991484, study PRJEB22521) | metagenome | biome: anthropogenic terrestrial biome; feature: sewage plant; material: raw primary sludge | place: Sweden | collected 2012-09-26 | reverse complement strand
AGGACGTCGTCAAACGTAAGACCGTCCATTACAATTTTATCTGCAATAAATGATGCCATATTATATTATAAAAATTTATTGCGTGCAAATATAGCTATTTTTCTAGACATAGAGATATGTTTTAAGCATTTTCGCACTGAATTAACGCAAATTAATCTGCAACTTCAGACATAAACTTTATACGTACTAATCTTATTTCGTTTTCATCGTAATCATTACCCAATTCTTCCATAGCGACATGAAGGTCATCTGTCTGAGAATCTTTGAAGTATTCATATATATCTTCTATGTGGTCTTCGTCCATAACATCTTCAAGAAAATAATTAATGTTCAGTTTTGTACCACTATATACAATAGCTTCTATTTCGTCCAAGAGGTCATCAAAGTCAATTCCCTTGGCCGTTGCTATGTCATCTAGAGGGATTTGTCTGTCTATACTCTGTATTATACTTACTTTCTGGATAGACTTCTTTGCAACAGTCCTTACACGTAAGTCACTCTGACGTTCAATGTTATTTTCGCTACAATGTTTTTTTATCAGTTCTAAAAAGTAATTACAATAGTTTTTCTTTATTTTCCCATCGCCAACCCCCTGTATGCTTCTCAATTCATCCAATGTTATTGGATAATCTGTTGCCATCTGTTCTAAAGATACATCAAGGAAAATTGTATATGGTGGTTGATTGGTTTTTATTGCAACTTTTTTTCTAAGATCTTTAAGCATGTTATAAAGAGTAGGATCCAATGCACTGCTAGCACCGTCACGCTCGTATGCTTCATAATCCTCATCTGTAAATTCTTTATCTTCAACTATAAGAAAAGATTCCGGATTCTTTATAAATTTTTTACCGGCTGCGGTAATTTTCAATAATCCATAATTTTCAACATCTTTTTTGATATAGCCAGCAATCAATGCTTGTCTGATTACAGGATTCCATAGTTTTTCATCTTCATCAGCACCAGCGCCAAAATCATCATTTTCTTGATGATTATGTGCAACAATATCATCTGTTTCAATACCTTTCACGTAATTGATTACATAATCAGTCCTAAAATTTTCTTTTATTGATACTATAGCATTCAATACAATAAGCAACTTACTCTTTGCCTCTATCTGTTCTTTAGGATGTAAACAATTATCACAATTACCACAGTTATCTTTTTCGTATATCTCACCAAAATAATGTAATAACATTTTTCTTCTACATACAGAAGATTCTGCATATGCTGCGGTCTCTTGCAACAGTTGTCTTCCTATATCCTGTTCTGCGACAGGCTTGCCTTCCATAAACTTTTCAAGTTTCTGCAAATCTTTGTATGCATAAAACGTTATGCATAATCCTTCTCCACCATCACGACCTGCGCGACCAGTCTCTTGATAATATCCTTCTAGACTCTTTGGAATATCATAATGGATTACAAAACGAACATCAGGCTTATCTATACCCATGCCAAATGCTATTGTTGCAACAATAACATCTATTTTTTCCATCAGGAAATCATCTTGAGTCTGTGAACGTGTAGATGAGTCTAATCCGGCATGATATGCTGCTGCAGGAATATCATTAGCTCTTAGAATTTCAGCAAGTTCTTCAACCTTCTTTCGTGAAAGACAATATATTATACCACTTTTACCACTATGTTTTTTTATAAACTTAATGATATCCTTATCTATATCTTTTGTTTTAGGACGTACTTCATAATAAAGATTAGGACGGTTAAAAGAACTTTTGAATTCCTTTGCCTCAACGATACCCAAATTTTTTTTAATATCAGTTCTAACCTTATCTGTAGCTGTAGCAGTAAGTGCAATTATCGGAGCCTTCCCTATTTCATTAATAATAGGACGAATTCTACGGTATTCAGGTCTGAAGTCATGTCCCCATTCAGAAATACAATGAGCTTCATCTATTGCATAAAAAGATATATTAACAGATTTAAGGAATTCCACATTTTCATCCTTAGTCAAGGACTCAGGAGCTACATACAAAAGTTTGGTTACACCCATACGTATATCACTCTTCACTTGATCTATAGCAGACTTATTCAATGAAGAATTCAAGTAATGGGCAACTCCTTCTTCATCACTTAGATTGCTTATAACATCTACCTGATTTTTCATCAGTGCGATAAGAGGAGATATTACAATAGCCGTACCATCCATTATCAATGATGGTAACTGATAGCACAATGATTTTCCGCCACCTGTTGGCATAAGGACAAATGTATCTTGTCCATCCAGTAAATTATGTATTATTGCCTCCTGATCTCCCTTAAATTTATCGAAACCAAAATAGCGTTTTAATTCTCCTGCAAGGTTAACTTCTTTAGCCATATTATTAATAAGCAGCTCCTTTCTTCAGCATATTAAATAAAAGATTATGCGCTTTCCAACTTATTCAGTTGAGCCTTATCCAATTGTTTTTTTGCGTAATCCAATGTTACGTCAAATGTTTTTACTCGCTTTGAAGGAATCTCAAACATTGTATCCATCATAACACTTTCGACAATACTACGAAGTCCACGCGCTCCTAATTTATATTCTACAGCCTTGTCTACAATATAGTCAAGTGCGTCCTTTGAGAATGTTAACGTTATGCCGTCCATTTCAAATAGTTTAGCATACTGTTTTATAATAGAATTTTGTGGTTCTGTAAGTATATTACGAAGAGCAGTTTTATCCAAAGGATCAAGGTATGTCAACACAGGCAAGCGCCCTATTATCTCAGGAATAAGGCCGAACGATTTCAAATCCTGTGGCACTATATATTTCATAAGATTACCCTTATCTATGTTCTGTACATTCTGCACTGAGTTATAACCCACTACATGAGTATTTAATCTTTGTGCTATTTTTCTTTCAATTCCATCAAAAGCTCCACCACATATAAAAAGAATATTTTTAGTATCTACATGTATATAGTCCTGATCAGGATGTTTACGACCACCCTTTGGTGGAACATTGACAATAGAACCCTCAAGCAACTTTAATAGTCCTTGCTGTACACCTTCTCCACTTACATCTCTCGTTATTGAAGGATTATCGCTTTTACGTGCAATCTTGTCTATTTCATCGATGAAAACAATACCACGCTGGGCGGCATTCACATCAAAGTCTGCAACTTGTAGCAATCTGCTTAAGATACTTTCGACATCTTCACCTACATATCCAGCTTCTGTAAATACGGTCGCATCAACTATTGTAAAAGGGACATCAAGCAGTTTAGCAATGGTACGGGCAAGCAAGGTTTTGCCTGTACCGGTACTGCCAACCATTATAATATTGCTTTTTTCTATTTCTACGCCATTTTCATCTTCTGGCTGCTGCAATCTCTTATAATGGTTATATACAGATACTGCTAGATATCGTTTGGCTTCATCCTGACCTATAATGTATTTATCCAAATACTTCTTTATTTCAACAGGTTTAGGAACTTTTTTTATCTTGAATTTACTCTCGTTTTGTGAACCTTCACCATTCATTATGCCAGAAGATTGGACGATCTGATATGCCTGACTGACACAATCTTCGCAGATATAGCCATTCAATCCTGTTATCAACAGCTTAACATCCTTATCACTTCTACCACAAAAGCTGCAAACTTTCTTCATCTATTTATATTATTTCTTTCTTGTCAATACATTATCCACCATTCCATAAGCCTTTGCCTCTTCCGCTGTCATCCAATAATCGCGGTCTGAATCAGCATAAACTTTTTCATAAGGAGTGTGAGAATGATCTGAAATTATTGTATACAGTTCTTTCTTCAATATGTTAATCTGTTTTGCAACGATATCAATATCTGATGCTTGTCCCTGTGTTCCTCCCATAGGCTGGTGTATCATAACACGGCTATGAGGAAGTGCAGAGCGCTTGCCTTCAGTGCCTGACACTAACAGAACCGAAGCCATTGAAGCGGCCATACCTGTACAGATAGTGGCTACATTACTTGATATAAACTGCATAGTATCATATATGCCCAGACCAGCAGAAACGCTTCCTCCTGGAGAATTTATATATATTGATATGTCTTTACCCGAATCTGCAGAATCAAGATATAGCAACTGCGCCTGAAGCGTATTCGCCGTATAGTCGTCTATCTCTGTTCCCAGAAAAATAATACGATCCATCATAAGACGTGAGAACACGTCCATTTGAGTGACATTCAACTGACGTTCTTCCAAAATGTAAGGATTGAGGTATTGTGCCTGTGATTTTACAACATCATCTAATGCCATACCGTCCATACCTAAATGCTTAGTAGCATATTTCCTAAAATCATTCATTTTTCTAAGTTTTATACTAAAAAAGAAGGTTATCGACCTTATTTTTTTGTTCGTAGGAACAAAGATAATAAAAAAAGTCGACAACCTCCTTAATTTGGGGATTATTTTTATCAAATTTTTATTTTATTCTTCCATCATCTTATTAAAGTCGTCTAGAGATACTGACTTTTTCTTCAGTTTAACGACTTTTTTCAAAGCATCTGTCAATTTACGTTCAATACTTCTGTCTGCCAAACCTTCTACGGTCTCCTGCTTCTTAAGCATCTCACTAGCATAATTTTCAAGATATTCATCAGGAATGTTTGTCATGCCATACTGTGCGAACTGAGCTCTTGCAGCTTCTTTTGCAGCATCTTTAATATCTTTATCATCTATTTTGATATCATTTGCCTTAACAAGTTGCTCTTTAATAAGATGCCAAGTAAGTTCTTTAATACTATTTTCGTAATTCTTTTCTACAAATTCCTCGCCTTTGTCTTTATTGTTGTTCAGCATTATTTTCTTTAGAAGAGAATCAGGGAAAGTTAATTTACCGATTTTTTTCTCAAGATAAGAACGAACATCTTGAATAAATTTAAAGTCACTATCTGCATCCAACTGAAGTTTTAAACCTTCAGCAATTTTTTCACGGAAGTCTTTTTCATCTTTAACGTTTCCTTGTCCATAAACTTGATCAAAAAGTTCCTGATTTACTTCTGCTGAAACGAAACGAGAAATTTCCGTAATCTGATAACTAAAATCAGCTGTCACATTGGCTGCGTCTTCTTTGCTAATCTTAAGAAGAGAAGATATTTCTACATCACTTTCTGGATAAGCCTTTTTAGGATTAAATACAATTATATCATTAACCTTTGAGCCATCGAACAATTTCTTTTGATCTTCAACCTTTATATAATTAGGCATAAGGACTGCAGTTTCAACAGTGATTCCACCTTCTTTTGTATTGCCTTTCTCATCAAGTTCATGAAGATCGCCCTTCAGCATATCATTCTCTTTATATTCGTCAACTTTATCATAATGTCCAGCGCGAGATGCGAACATATCTATCTGACGATTTATAAGATCATCATCAATAGTTATGTCATTATAATCTATTGTATCCTTAGATGTCAACTCTACATTAAACTCAGGAGCAATAGCTATATCAAAAACAAAGTCAAAAGTATTATCTTTTTCGAAATCAAGTTCTTTCTGCTTATCCGTATTAGGCAATGGTTCACCAAGCATTTGGATATTGTTCTCTTTTATATATCCATAGATCTTTTCTCCCAATTGCTTATTTATCTCTTCTACTTTTACAGAAGTACCGAATTGTCTTTTAATCATTCCCATTGGAACTTGTCCTGGACGAAAGCCTGGAACATTAGCTTTTTTGCGATAAGTATTCAGTGTCTTCTCGACATTCTCCTTGTAATCAGCCTCTTCAATCGTCAAAGTTAAAACGCCTGTAACTTTGTCGGGATTTTCAAATGAAATTTTCATCTCTGATGTTTAATTATTATTATTGTTATTATTTATTCAAATATTTATAAATGCTATCTAATATATAACGAACTGCAAAGTTAATGATATTAACTCAAAAAAACTAATTATAATATTAGAAATGTATTATTTATTATATTTTTTAACCATCCTCTTGTTGTTCTTTAGCTCTCTTTTCTTCATCAATAAGTTGAAAGTCTTTTTTCCTTAGTACGAAACTATTACTTAAATATTTTTCACGTACTATTTTATTTTCAGCTAATTCTTCAGGTGTCCCTTGGAATAATATTCGGCCTTCAAACAAAAGATAAGCTCTATCCGTAATGCTCAAAGTTTCCTGCACATTATGGTCCGTAATAAGTATTCCAATATTGCGATATTTCAGTCTCCATACTATATGTTGTATGTCTTCAACCGCAATAGGGTCAACGCCTGCAAAAGGTTCATCTAGCATAATAAATTTAGGGTCAATTGCCAAACAACGTGCAATTTCGGTTCTTCTTCTTTCCCCACCAGACAACTGGTTTCCCTTATTTTTTCGTACCTTATCCAAACGAAATTCTCTTATCAAAGATTCAAGTTTTAACAACTGTTCTTTATGAGACATTTTTGTCATTTCCAAAACGGCCATGATATTGTCTTCTACGCTTAATGTTCTGAAAACGCTTGCCTCTTGGGCCAAATATCCTATTCCAGCACGAGCACGCTTATAGACAGGGTATTGAGTAATATCCATATTATTCAGAAATATATGTCCGGCATTAGGAACTATCAGTCCTGTAGTCATATAGAACGAGGTTGTTTTACCAGCGCCATTAGGACCTAAAAGCCCTACTATTTCTCCTTGTTTCACGTTTATAGAAACGTCATTAACTACAGTTCTTTTACCATAACGCTTTACCAAGCCTTCGGTCCTAAGCACCATACTTTCATTCCCAATATGTTCTGTTGCATCCATAATTTATCCGTTTGGTTTGCAAAAATAACAAAAATGTAGCTAATAACATTGATAAATTCAAAAACTATTCAATATATTGCAGTTTTTTAGAGGATTTTGGTTACTTTTGCAAGCAGATATAAAGATATCAGCGATGTTAATACAAAAATATTTAACCACATTAGGCATTTACCTCCAAGTAATGGGTAAGACTTTCTCACGTCCAGAACGGATGAGGATGTTTCTAAAGCAATATATAAAAGAAATGGCTCAGTTAGGAGTTAATTCTATAGGTATAGTATTATTAATTTCTTTTTTCATTGGGGCTGTTATCTGTATACAGATTCGATTAAACATACAGAGTCCATGGATGCCTCATTTCGTTACAGGATATGCAACGAGAGAAATTATGCTATTAGAATTTTCATCTTCAATTATGTGTTTGATTCTTGCAGGAAAAGTAGGTTCAAACATTGCTTCCGAATTAGGAACTATGCGTGTAACACAGCAAATTGATGCGCTAGACATTATGGGAGTCAACTCAGCATGTTTTCTTATTCTTCCTAAGATTCTGGGAATGATTACTATTATGCCTTTTCTTGTTATTTTCAGTACTGCATCAGGCATAATAGGTGCATATGCTACCTCTTATTTTGGTCATATAATAAGTCCAGACGACCTCACAATTGGTCTTCAGCACGATTTCAATGAATGGTTTGTGTGGATGGGAATAATTAAGAGTCTCTTCTTTGCTTTTATCATTTCCAGTGTCCCTTCATTCTTTGGATATACAGTTGAAGGTGGTTCTGTTAATGTAGGAAAAGCCAGTACAGATTCGGTGGTATGTAGTAGCGTTCTTATATTATTCTCAGATTTATTTTTAACTCAATTACTTTCATAACATGATAGAAGTCAGACATTTATATAAGTCTTTCCAAGACAAAGAAGTTCTTAAAGATATCAACGCCAACTTTGAAAACGGCAAAACGAATCTTATAATTGGTCAGAGCGGTTCTGGAAAAACTGTATTAATGAAGAACCTTGTAGGGCTTCTTTCACCAACTAAAGGAGAAGTTCTTTATGATGGTGAAGATTTCGTAGCAATGAGTAAAAATGAAAAAGTAATGATTAGACGTAAAATGGGAATGATTTTTCAAAGTGCAGCCCTTTTTGATTCTCTTTCTGTCATTGAAAATGTTATGTTTCCTCTCGATATGTTTTCGGATATGACTTACAGAGATAGAGTAAAGCGCGCACAATTTTGTCTTGACCGTGTAAATCTTATTGAGGCTCAAAATAAATTTCCCGGAGAGATTTCTGGTGGTATGCAAAAACGTGTAGCCATTGCGCGAGCTATTTCATTAAATCCACAATATCTTTTCTGCGATGAACCGAATTCGGGTTTGGATCCAAAGACATCACTTGTAATTGACGATCTTGTTCATAGCATAACGCAAGAGTTTAACACAACCACAATAATAAACACTCATGACATGAACTCCGTTATGGGTATAGGCGAAAATATAATATTCTTATGTGATGGAATAAAAGAATGGCAAGGATCAAAAGAAGAAATTGTTAGTTCTACAAATAAGGAACTCAATGACTTCATTTTTGCATCAGATTTATTCAGGAAAGTAAAAGATATTGCATTAGAACAAGAAAAACAGAAAAACAGAAAATAATGATTAACGCATCATCCATTTCCCGTTTTTCTTTATCATAGGTACCACAATTTCTTCATTAACTCTGTCTTTGTAAGACAGAACCAGAAGAACATCTGCAGAATCCTTTTTCTTATTGTAACTTGAATTTACTATTCGTACTTCTCTGATTCCACCACGTTCATTTTTTTGCACAGCTACAAACTGTTTTACATTCGTAACTAGTTGTTCTCTGTATTCTTTAGGTATATTATCGGTATTTATTGAACTAGCAACAAACTTATCATATTGACCGGCTATCAACATTTCATAATAATCTTTTGCTGCAATAGAAGCCTTATCCTCTTCTCTTTTTCCAGAACAAGAGCTCATTATTACTATACCTAAAATTAATACATAAAAACTCCAACGCATGATATCTTATTTTTACTACTATTTCTGGCGTATAAACACATGTATAGGTGTTCCGGTGAGGGTCCAATTAGCACGTATTTTATTTTCCAAGAATCTTCTATATTGTTCTTTTACATATTGCGGAAGGTTCGCAAAGAATACGAACGAAGGTATCTGAGTATTAGGCAATTGCATGCAATATTTTATCTTAATATATTTGCCCTTAATTGACTGAGGAGGATAAGCTTCTATAATCGGAAGCATAACCTCATTCAACTTAGATGTACCTATACGAGCTGTTCTGTTTTGATATACTTCTTTTGCGGTTTCCAATACTTTGAATATTCGCTGCTTTGTCAATGCAGAAACAAATATTATTGGGAAGTCAATAAAAGGAGCCATACGTTCACGTATAGCATTCTCAAAAGTTTTCATAACCTTAGTATCTTTGTCTTCTACCAAATCCCATTTATTTACTACTACTACCAAGGATTTATAATTTTTCTGAATCAATTGGAATATATTCATATCCTGGGCCTCTATTCCTCGAATAGCATCAACCATTAAAATACAAACATCCGAATTCTCTATAGAACGTATAGATCTCATTACAGAATAAAATTCCAAATCTTCAGTTACTTTGTTTTTCTTTCTTATACCTGCTGTATCTACAAGATAGAAGTCAAAACCGAACTTTTCATATCTTGTATAAATGCTATCGCGAGTTGTTCCTGCTATCTCTGTAACAATATTACGGTCTTCTCCAATAAAAGCATTAATAATACTACTTTTACCTGCATTAGGTCTACCTACAACAGCAAAACGAGGGATTCCCTCTTCAATTATTTCACCTGTATTAGGTTTCAGTTTTTCAATTACAGTATCAAGCAATTCACCAGTACCGCTACCTGTAGCAGAACTTATACATATAGGTTCACCAAGTCCAAGCGAATAAAACTCTGCTGCATCATATAACTGATCGTTATTATCTGTCTTGTTTGCTACAAGTAACACTGGCAACTTAGCACGGCGCAAGATGTCAGCAACATCCTCATCCCAATCAGTAAGTCCAGTTGTAACGTCTACCAAGAATAGCACAAGATCAGCTTCCTCTGTTGCTATTATTACCTGTCTACGAATAGCTTCCTCAAATATATCATCCGATTTAACAACCCAACCACCGGTATCAACAATCGAAAATTCTTTACCATTCCATTCACTCTTACCATACTGACGGTCGCGTGTTGTGCCCGCCTCGTCACTTACTATCGCACGACGAGACTTTGATAGTCTATTAAACAAAGTGGATTTACCCACATTTGGACGTCCTACTATTGCTACTAAATTTGCCATATTATGTTACTTTTTATTCAGGGTTATAACCAAAACTGTCCAATTCCTTATCTGAACTGCGCCAGTCTTTGTCTACTTTAACAAATGTTTCTAAATATATATTTTTGCCAAAGAATTTCTCCAAAGCCTTACGTGATTCGGTACTTACCTTTTTCAAAGCGACACCTTGATGGCCTATGATAATACCCTTTTGCGAATCTCTTTCTACGTATAAGACGGCATTAATATGAATATGCTTGTCATCTTCTTTAAACTGCTCCACACGCACTTCTACAGAATAAGGGATTTCCTTATCGTAATAAAGCAGTATTTTCTCTCTAATGATTTCACTGACAAAAAAACGAGCAGGTCTATCTGTCAATTGTTCTTTATCAAAATATGGTGGTGAATCAGGTAATAATTCTTGTATTCTCTTTAATAGCATATCAGTACCGAATTTATTCTGTGCCGATATAGGCAGTATTTCTGCATTAGGCAAAAGCGAATGCCACTTTTCCACAATGTTTCCAAGACTATTCTGGTCACTCTGATCAATTTTATTTATCAGCAGCAAGACAGGGACAGACATATTCCTTACCTTTTCCAAAAAAGTCATATTCTTTTCTGGATTCTCCACAACATCAGTAACATAAAGCAATACATCCGCATCTTGAAGAGCAGACTCAGAGAAAGCCAACATTGACTCCTGCAATTTATAATTGGGTTTCAAGACTCCTGGTGTATCTGAAAATACTATTTGCGCATCCGGAGTATTCACTATTCCCATAATACGATGACGCGTTGTCTGCGCCTTAAATGTTGCAATAGATATACGTTCACCTACCAATTGGTTCATTAGCGTACTCTTTCCAACATTAGGATTGCCAACTATGTTTACAAAACCTGCCTTGTGCATTATAAATATTTTATTTTATGGACAAAAAAACGCATCTTATAATATTAGGATGCGTTTCTTTGTATATTATTTAGCCAATTACTTAAGAGGCGCCGCAGCCTGTGCTCCATCATAAGCCCATCTATACAGACTAGCACCATGAACAAATCCAGCACCAAATGCGGTGAATACCAGATTATCTCCTTTCTTCAATTGTTTTTCAAATTCCCAAAGTACCAAAGGCATACAAGCAGCACTTGTATTACCATAGTGCTGTATGTTTACAAGCACTTTTTCCATTGGCAGTTCAAGTCTTTTAGAAACAGCTTCAATAATACGCAAATTTGCCTGATGAGGTATAACGTATGCGATATTATCCTTTGTTAAGTTGTTACGTTCTGCAATAATTGAGCAATCTTGGCTCATGGCAGTAACCGCATAACGGAATACCGTGCGCCCTTCCTGATAAATATAATGCAAACGGTGGTCAACTGTAAAATGAGAAGGAGGACAAACACTACCGCCCGCTTTCATATGAAGGAACGGAAGTCCTTTGCCATCTGTCCGTAAATGAGAATCAATCAAGCCTATATTGTCTTCTGTAGTTCCTTCTACAAGCACAGCACCAGCTCCATCACCAAAGATAGGGCAAGTAGCACGATCTGTATAGTCTACCATAGACGACATTTTATCAGCACCTATTACTATTATTCTTTTATGGCGGCCACTTTGTATCATATTACAAGCTACGTCCAACGCATATAAGAATCCGCAACAAGCTGCAGAAAAATCATAAGCATACGCATTCTCAAGTCCCAGTTTACCAATAACTATAGAAGCTGTTGAAGGAAAATGATAATCAGGAGTAGTTGTGGTTACAATTACGACATCTATTGACTGAGGATCAACACCTGTTTTTTGCAACAACTGTTTTGCAGCTTTACGAGCCATATAAGATGTGCCCAAGCCTTCTTCTGTCAATATTCGGCGTTCTTTGACGCCGATACGTGTCATAATCCACTCATCAGTTGTATCAACCATTCTTGACAGTTCTTCATTATTAAGAACATATTCAGGAACGTATCCACCAACACCAGTGATTATAGCATTTATTTTCTCCATTATTCAGCTACTTCCTTTTCGATAGCTACTTTACCTCTATAATATCCACATGTAGGACATACTGTATGATAAACATAATATGCACCACAATTAGGGCATAATGCCAATGTTGGAGCTACTGCCTTGTCATGGGTTCTTCTCTTAAGTGTACGAGTCTTTGACTGTCTTCTTTTAGGATGTGCCATTTTCTTTTAATCTTTAATTTTTGTTTTTAATTTTTCCAATTTACTCCACCTAGGATCTACAGGTTTTTTGCTGTTCCCATCACTACTTCGGGTAGCAGAGTGCTCATTGAGCATTTCAATCATAGCAGGGTTGCATTTTCCAGGTGCGTGCACGTGCTTGATAGGAACATCTAATTCTATAAATTCGTAGATAAACCAAGCCACATCAATTAAGCCTTCATCTTCAGGCACTGTGATTAGGTCATCATCTTCCGAGTATTCGTCTCCAAATTTTGCAACTAACCTATTATCTGTATTGATACATTGTTCCATATCATCCAAACACCGGTCACATTGCACTGTTATTACCCCTTCTGTATGAAAATTCAATTCAAAAAAATCCGATGTTCTTCCTATTATCAGTTCTACATTCAGATTTCCTTTTGATGTCAAAGGAGCGTCTATTGCCTCGAAATAGGCATTACCAAGGTCGAAATTCAAGGTCGTAATACCTTCTTTCAACCCATTCAAATCTATCTTAAAAGGTTCTAAACTAAACATTTGGCTGCAAAGGTACAAATATTTTTTTATATAGCGATATCAAATTAAAGAAAAAATTGAATTATGCATCCAAAAGAATTTATTAATCAAATATTTTAGATAATTCTATTCTAAAAATTGTTCCTTTTACTGGGTCGGAACTTTTTACATATATTTTGCCTTTATGATATTCCTCTATCATTCTCTTTGCTAAAGATAAGCCTAATCCCCACCCTCTATCTTTAGTTGTAAAACCAGGCTTAAATATATTATTTAAGTCTTTATGCTTAATACCTTTACCTGTATCGGATATATCAACAAAGACTTTACATTCCATTACATGTATCGCCAATATAATTATTCCTTCACCTTTAATTGCATCTACAGCATTTTTTAATACGTTTTCTATAGCCCATTCGAATAATTGTAGATTAATCTTTACAAGAACATCTCCTTGAGGAAACTTCTTAATAATTTTTACTTTTGAAGATGTACGAAGAGCCATATAATCTACTACATGGTCCATTATTTCAATTAAATTCGTCACTTTTAATTCTGGTAAAGAACCTATTTTAGAAAATCGGTCTGCTATGAGTTGTAAACGTTGTACATCCTTTTCCATTTCATAGATCAACTTATCATTAGGATATGTTTCTTTAAAAATTTCCGTCCATGCCATTAAACTAGATATTGGCGTGCCCAACTGATGTGCAGTTTCTTTAGATAAACCTAACCAAACTCTATTCTGTTCTGCTTTCTTATAAGTAAGAAGTGCAAAAATAGCTATTACAACAAAAATAGTTACAATGCCCAACTGCACTAAAGGATAAATTCTAAGACGCTTTATCATTATGGAGTCATCATAGCATACATTAATATAATCACTCGGAGAGCCAGAGATAAATATTTTAATGACCTTTCCAACCTCTATCAACTGTTTACCTTTATCTGCAACAAAATTCGAACTATCTTTACGATTTCTGGCAGAAATATCAATATTACGGTAAGTCTGTACATTACCTTTTGAATCCATTACAATAACCGGAATAGTATTATTTTCATTTAATACTTTAAGAACAAGGCTTAAATCAGTATTATCACCCGCATTGTTCAATTCTCTCATAGCATCAGCCCAAACTTCCATTTTACTATGCTCTTCGACAGTCAAGTCGTGGACCAAAATATTTGAAGCCACAAGTGAAAATACAGCTATTACTATAGCCGATAAAATAAGGATAATTTTCGTATTTCTTGAACTATATACATGTTTCATGTACAATTTAAACGCATACATAAAAAATATATTGCATTAAGACCTATATAAACGCAAAGAAGCTCCGACTTCGTTAGAAATCAGAGCTTCAATTTAAAA
>OBMA010001520.1_pt1 | contig 14195 bp, 7 predicted proteins | sample 1539141 | NCBI WGS metagenome assembly OBMA01 (sample SAMEA3991484, study PRJEB22521) | metagenome | biome: anthropogenic terrestrial biome; feature: sewage plant; material: raw primary sludge | place: Sweden | collected 2012-09-26 | reverse complement strand
ACAATCCGAGTTTGAGGGATGTGATTGTGTGTTGTTCAGAATATTCAAATATTAAAGAACTTCCGCACCCGATTGATTTGACGAAAAAAAAATGCATATTTCAGATAATTAATCCTGTGGCTCCACATCACATTGGTTGGGCTATAGGCGCCTTTAATTCATGGTCTTTACCTTTGATATCACCTCCAAGTGTTGATGCCGAGGACGAAGTAGAGGAGGACAAGTTGAGAGAGAATGTTGTGGACAATGTTAACGATACTATGGATGACGACATTGGTTCGGATATTATACCCATTCAAATTTTCACACTTCCGACGCAGGAAATAGATGAGTTAACAGTTATAAATTCGACAGTTGTCTGCCAAAAAATTATAGATTTCTACTCGAAAGAATTTGGGTCTTATCCTTTCACCTGTTACTCTATGGTGTTTTTACCTACCGCACCTTCTAAGCATATGGATTTTGCAGCATTAGGCATTTGTAATACCAGATTATTGTACCCTCTAGAAGTTATTGATAAAGCATTCAGTACTACGAATGAGTTAGCATGGGCACTTGCTAACCAATGGTCTTGTGTGAATATAACTCCTTTAGATATGAACGACTACTGGTGCTGTCTTGGTATTGCTGGTTATATGGTGTTTCAGGTAACCAAAAAATTAATGGGTAATAACACGTATAAATATCAATTAAAGCGTAACAGTGAGGCGATTGTGGAACAAGACTTCGAGAAACCGCCTATTGGAAGCACTTTTACCGGCAGTTCTAGGCCAATATCTTGGTCTTCTAAAGATTTGTCCTTTATACAATTGAAGGCACCGATGGTACTACACATACTTGACAGAAGGATGACTAAAACAGAACGATCTTTCGGTATGTCTCGAGTATTACCTAAAATTTTCCTTCAAGCTATGTCTGGTGATTTACCCAATAATTCGTTGACTTCATCGCATTTTCAACATGTTTGCGAAAGAGTTAACAAAAGTAAATTAGAGAATTTTTTCAACGAATGGGTATATGGGTCTGGGGTACCCATATTACGTGTCACCCAAAGATTTAATAGGAAGAGGATGGTTATAGAACTGGGTATAAGGCAAGTTCAAGATGAAGAACTTGGCCACGAAAAAGTGGTAGGGGAGGAAGGATTTTTCAAAAGTGCACTAGACCACTTAGAACATCCAGATTTGAACCGAACCGAATGCTTCACGGGCTCGATGACTATAAGGATCCATGAACACGATGGTACTCCGTATGAGCATATTGTGGAAATCAAAGATACATTCACAAAAATAGATATTCAGTACAATACAAAGTACAGAAGATTAAGGAAAAGAGGTGGTGGTGCAAATGATGAAAATGGTGTTGAAAACAATAATGAGGAGAAGCCTATTGTTGTGGATGTGAATTGTCTAGGAAATGTATACATGTCGCCCGAAGAGTGTTCCCGATTCAATTTGACTGAATTTAATCGTACGTCTGAGAGTAATGAATTGCTTAAGCAAAACGAAGCATTTGAGTGGATACGCATAGACTCTGATCTGGAATGGATTTGCCAAATGCACATTAATCAGCCGGATTACATGTTTTCTTCTCAGTTGAGACAAGATGGGGACATAGAGGCCCAACTAGAAGCCATACGATATTATGAGGACGTCGTTGTTAATGGTGGTGTGAAATCACTTGTTTACTCAAGTATTTTGTTTAGAACGGCGATCGACGAGCGTTACTTTTTTGGCATAAGACTCGCGGCGTGCGAAGCGCTTAGTAAATACGTATATGATCCGGATTTTACTGGCGGTGTTAAGCATTTAATTCAGATTTTTCAGATTTTGTTTTGCCTTGAAGACTCTAATATTCCAAAGAGTAATAACTTTGAGAATCCTAAGTTGTATTTTTTACAGTGTAATATTCCCAAATATTTGGCTAAAGTGAAAAATGAAAATGGTAAATGTCCAAAATTGGTGAAGCAATTTTTACTGGATATTCTTGTTTATAATGAGAATGGTGAAAATAAATACAGTGATGATGCGTACGTCCGCAGCTTGATTGAAAATGTTGTTAAAGTTGCTTTAAATGAGTATAAAGATAAAGCATATATGGAAAAAGTTAAGACTCAGTTATTGAGGTACGAAAATTTGGTGAATTGGCTTTCATCATACGAGTCTTTGATTAAGACTACTATCATGTATGCTAAGTACAAATTGCATAAAGTGGGTGCTTATGACTTTACGGAATTGACAGGAATGATAATGCATACATTAACATTAGGTATAAATAACGGAGATATGTCCAGGGAAAGCTTTCAGAATGAGTTTTTAATGGTTTTAAAAATCATGCTTTTAGAAGGTGGTTTAAAAAACAAGGATGCCCTTGTTTTGTTTACTGAAATACTTTGCTTCCATGAGGATTCTTACATTAGGGATAAAAGTGTTGATGTGCTTTCTGAATGTGTAAATCTAGTTGTTATGGATGGTAGTTTGGATACCATAAGTGACGATATTAAGTCCTCCGTCCAATCTGTGCACAATGAAGTTAAAAATATAAAAAGTGAGGATGATATTGAGTTGTTTTTAAGTGGTCATTACGTCGATGATATGAAAATAAAAATAGAAAAGATTGGCCGTCAAAATATTAGTGGGTTAATACAAATATGCCGAGATATGTTTAAAGGGTATAGCCCTTTGAAGATATTACTCTGGGATGTTTTGAATTTACCTGTTCTTAGCTTGTACCAGAGGAAGCAAATACATGACCTTGTTAGGGTGATGTACACCCTAATCAACAGTTTTGTAGTTAGATTGGAAGCACCAAGGGAGAGAAGACTTGTGGCGAAGATGAATAGTAATGAAGAAGGTAAACTTGATATTGTTATAAAGCGTGAAAGTATCCTAAAAGTACATATTAAAAAGGAAGTAACCTCTACTGTGGAGGCACCCAAGAAGGCGAATAAGATAAAGATAAGTTTGAAAGGTGATAAACCTGTTAGAAAAGTGGAAAAACAAATTGTGAAGCCGAAGGTAACTAGCAAACAAAGGAAAGTCAAAAGTCATGTGAACCGCATGGGCAGTTTACCTTTACGGTTTGTTAAGATCCAACAACAACCTAGAGTAATGGTGCATTTGTCATCCGTCCCATATAGCCAATTCGTTCAAATTACAAAAGTCACATCAAGATCGTTTATGGTTAAGATAAGAACAAAGAAGGATGCTAAGAATTGAATGTTTGCTTGAGTCTGAGTAATATCATATTTTATACAAATACATAGAGATAAACAAAAGAGGCAAGTAGATAAGGGTATAGCCATATGAGTGTATAAACAAACATTGGGAACAAGAGCAAGACGATGGGGATTTTCAAATAGGATAGCTATACTGACAACATTCAGTACTCGAAAGATAAACAACCTCCGCCACGACCACACTCTATAAGGCCAAATGTACAAACACATCTTCCCAATATCCGTCACCACGTACTTCAGCATAATTATTCGTCAACCACTCTACAAAACCAAAACCAGGGTTTATAAAATTATACTGTTGCGGAAAGCTGAAACTAAAAGAAAAACCCGACTATGCTATTTTAATCATTGAAAACGAATTTATTTAGATCTCATACGTTTATTTATGAACTACAAATTGTTAGTATAGGATATATTTAAGTTTGATTCTCATATTACATACCCGAACTCTTACTTGAAGTGGAGTAATGCCACATTTCTTTGCAACTTCTTCTTTTTCCTTGGAATTAAGGCTTTGCTTTCTTCTAAAAACCTGTTCTAAAAATGCCCGTGCTTGGGGTGATATTGATGATTTTCCCTTTGGGCTCTTCTCTTTTTTAATGTGGTGGTATATTTCTAACCTATTGTTAGAAATATTTTTGTGTAATGTATGTTGCTCTACTTTAGTCAAATTACTTTCCATTATAAACTGAAGTATTGTTAGTAAATTGATTCAAAGGCTATCCTTGAAATGAAAACATACATTATAAAGATTATTAGTATTGAGATTGATTTCATCAATCTCAGTACCTAGAATGTTAAACAGAGTTCTGTTTATGTTTTCCGCTATACTACAAATATCATCCATGTTGTCCTTCTTGATTTTCTTTGATATAAGGAGATGTATTGTTTTACTTTTCCTTTTTGGAAGTTTTATACAGTTTCCCCGAAAGAACAAAAATCAAGAATAAAAAGCTCTTTTCTATTTGCTGTAATTTACCTAAGTTACCAGAGAGTGTAACAACAGAAGAAGAAGTTGAATTAAGGGATATATTAGGATTCTTATCTAGGGCCAACAAAAACCGTAAGATTAGTGATGAGGAGAAGAAGTTGTTGCAAACAACATCTCAACTCACTACTACCATTACTGTATTACTCAAAGAAATGCGCAGCATAGAAAACGATAGAAGTAATTATCAACTTACACAGAAAAATAAATCGGCGGATGGGTTGGTATTTAATGTGGTAACTCAAGATATGATAAACAAAAGTACTAAACCTTACAGAGGACACCGGTTTACAAAAGAAAATGTCCGAATACTAGAAAGTTGGTTTGCAAAGAACATCGAGAACCCATATCTAGATACCAAGGGCCTAGAGAATCTAATGAAGAATACCAGTTTATCTCGCATTCAAATCAAAAACTGGGTTTCGAATAGAAGAAGAAAAGAAAAAACAATAACAATCGCTCCAGAATTAGCGGACCTCTTGAGCGGTGAGCCTCTGGCAAAGAAGAAAGAATGAGCCCGAAAAACAAATATGTATATATCTGTGTAGAATATATATATATATATTTCGCAAAAATACATAAACAATCAACCCTCTCCTCAGACACTACTAAGATGTTTGTACTGATAGATAATGTCCTCGCCTACCTTCTTGAACAAGACGACCTATTTGTAACCGCACGCTTCGCTATCCAGGGCCAAATCGTCTCAAGAAGAGTTAACAAAATACATATCTCCAACATCACAGACGTCCTCCTACAACAATTCATAAGTCACACACTGCCCTATAATGACAATATCGTCCCAAAAAAAATCCTCGACAGCATGAGAACGGCCGTACGGCAGTTGCTGGAAGCAACTGCCTGTGTCTCTAGAGAATGCCCCCTCGTCAAAAGAAGTCAGGACATAAAAAGAGCAAGAAAACGTCTACTCAGTGACTGGTATAGGCTCGGCGCTGATGCAAACATGGATGCCGTATTACTAGTTGTTAACTCCGCCTGGAGGTTTCTGGCCGTCTGGCGACCCTTCGTAAACTCAATCCAACATGCAACTCAGGAATTGTATCAAAATATCGCCCATTACCTTCTTCATGGCAACGTAAATATACAGAGGGTCACAGCACTAATACAGCTCGTAATGGGACAGGACGATTTACTTTTTAGTATGGATGATGTTCTACAAGAGGTCTTCAGAATACAGCTCTATTTGAATAAGATGCTGCCGCACAACTCTCACAAATGGCAAAAGCCATCCCCCTTTGACTCCGCAAACTTACTACTTAACTTCAGAGACTGGACAACTGACAATGCTCTCCTCCAAGAGTTGCTACTATCCTATCCCACAATTAATAAAAACAAACACAAAAATCACTCCGTCCCTCGTCTAATACAAATCTGGGTAGAGTCTTATTGGCAAGATAGTGAGACAACATTAAAAGATATCCTCAATTTTTGGTACAGTCACTTGGCTGAATATTATGAATACCAAGAACTGTTTGCAGACATAGTTCAGCTGTTTATAAACAAAAAAAGAACGAGGCAATTGAAGATTCATTACATTGGTCTAACTGATAAGGAAATCGAAGAAAATAAACCGCCCCTGGACTACGAAAACTTATTTCTCCAATACGAGATAGACAAAACGAACGCAAATGATGAATTGTGCGGTGCAACTGACCTCAGTGATTTACTTTTCCAATGGAAACAGGGTGAACTTCTAGAAGTCGAAGCCTTCGCTCTAAACGTATCTCCATGGTCACTTGCAAAGACATTGACTCTCTTAGAATCTTCTCTTTACTTGGATATTGAAACAATAGAATTCACAAGACATTTCAAACACAACGATACAACAATTGACTCCGTGTTTACGCTTTCCAACCAGTTATCGTCCTACATTCTTGAGACAACTTTGCAGCAAACGCACACCATTTCCTACTGGTTACAAGTTGCACTGTCTTGTCTATACTTACGAAACTTAAACTCACTTGCTTCAATCATTACATCATTGCAAAATCATTCAATAGAAAGACTATCTCTCCCGATAGATGTTAAATCAGACCACCTTTTTCAGCGCCTAAAAGTCGTCGTACATCCAAACAACAACTACAACGTTTATAGAAGAACAATTAAACATATTTTCCACAGTCAGCTTCCTTGTGTACCTTTTACATCACTGCTTATCAGGGACATTACCTTCATAAGAGACGGAAACGATACATTCACTAAAGATGGTAATAACGTGAATATGCAAAAGTTCAACCAAATCACAAAGATAGTCGCTTTTGCGCAATATTTACAACAAAAGCAATATGAAGATATACACTGTTCAAATACTACTGCAAGAAGCTTATTAGGGGCTATGATAAAGGTGCACACTTTATATAACGACAACAAAGACAGGGCGTATCAAGTCAGTATAGCTAAGGTTCCAAGGCTTACCTAAAAACAGAACTGTTCAAAGAAAGATGACTTCCTTTTGCTTCTTGTACGCTCACAAATAATTAGTATTCATGTTTAGTACTGAAAATTAAGAATACTTGCATAACTACAGTAGATAATATTTTTTGATAAGAAACCAGACGTAAATTAGATGTAATCCTTTATCAGATGTAATCTTTTACCGATATTACAGTCAACTTAATCAATTACCTAAAAAGGTTTAAGATTGTGCATAGGAAACGTTTCAATTACCGTATCTTTAGGCTACCGCCTCTTTCTTATTTTCCCTTACCCTTTTTTCAATCTAATTAATTGATGATTTCGCACGTGGGAAAAGTAATCCGATGCATTGAAAAATTATAACCAGAAAACAGTGTTTCACACCAAAAAAGCAGTCAGCTCTCAGATAAAGGTGCAGCAAAACTACGGTAAAGGCGGCTATTATTGTGCCTCGAAATGAGATTCTCACACTTTCTCAAATACAACGCTGTCCCTGAATGGCAGAATCATTACCTAGATTATAACGAATTGAAAAATTTGATCTACACATTACAGACAGATGAATTGAAACAAGAAACGCCAACCGGTGACTTAAACGATGACGCTGACTCTCAGACTCCAGGTCCAATCGCTGATATAGAAAGCAACATAGCTGCAGGAGAACCATCTTCATCGAAAAGAAGATTTACACATAAACTCAAGCGTAAGCTCTTTGGTTCTAAAACACCTTCAGGAAGCAAAAGGGGAGACTCCGACGAAAAGGCCATAGATGGGAACAATATTAACGAGGAAACAATTGAGTTAGAAGAGTTATCTCCTCAAGGGAAAACCACCTCTTTCAATAAGAATTTTATACGTAAGAAATTCTTTGAATCACGCAGCTCATCTGTGAGTAGCGAAGGAAAGACGCTCTTCAGTTCTTATGATACATTCGTAACTAACCTGAGCGACGAGAAATTGAAAGTAGATGATTTCTACAAAAGAATGGAAGCTAAATTCTATGAAAGATTTGACCACTTGATTAATGATTTGGAGAAGGAAGGCATTGTAACAAGATTGAATGAAACTTTCAATCCTGAAATTCAAGCATTGCCTCCTTTAAGAGAAATTATTTCTGGTACATCAGAGACACATTCATCTAATAACCCATTTGAAATACACTCTTCAAACATCGACAGTGAATTGAGAAATAGGTTTGATTACAGCGAAGAAGAAATGGATGAAGATGATGACGTTGACGTGTTTGCTGACACTACCGACAATACCGCCCTCTTGAATTATTCGCAATTTAACATTAAATCTCAGAAAAAGTCATTATTAAAACAGACAATAATAAATCTTTACATAGACCTTTGCCAGTTGAAATCTTTTATCGAATTGAACAGAATGGGTTTCAGTAAAATTACTAAGAAGTCTGATAAAGTATTGCACATGAACACTAGGCAAGAATTAATAGAAAGTGAAGAATTTTTCAAAGACACCTACATCTTCCAGCATGAAACTTTAAGCAGTTTAAACAGTAAAATTGCACAACTTATTGAATTTTATGCTGTTCTCATGGGTCAGCCTGGGAACGTAGATTCATGCAAGCAAGAGTTAAAGTCGTACCTGCACGACCACATTGTTTGGGAAAGAAGCAACACATGGAAAGACATGTTGGGTCTCTCTTCGCAAAATAACGATATAATAACTATTGAAGATGAAGCTGAGAAACTTATGCAAGAAAAGCTTCAAATTGAATATTTCAAGTATCCATTGCCTAAGCCAATTAATTTGAAGTTTACTAAAATTGAAAATTTGGCAGTTCCTAAGCTATTTTTTGGGAAAAGAGCAATGAAAATAGGCTTCATTATCATTGTCACAGGTGTTTTGTTGGGTGTTAAAACTTTCAATGACCCTGTCGAACACCGGTGTATGGCATTGGTAGAATGCTGTGCTTTCTTATGGGCTAGTGAAGCCATTCCATTACACATCACAGGTTTATTGGTTCCCCTTCTAACTGTCCTTTTTAGGGTACTAAAAGACGATGACGGTAAGGTAATGGGAGCAGCAGCAGCCTCTACAGAAATCTTAGGTACAATGTGGTCGTCAACAATTATGATTTTATTAGCAGGTTTCACATTGGGTGAAGCCTTGTCGCAATATAACGTTGCGAAAGTTTTGGCATCGTGGTTATTGGCCCTTGCAGGTACCAAGCCAAGAAATGTCCTTTTAATGGCAATGAGTGTTGTATTCTTTCTTTCGATGTGGATTTCCAACGTTGCCTCCCCAGTATTGACATATTCTCTATTAACACCCTTACTAGATCCGCTGGACTACACTTCACCGTTTGCTAAGGCATTAGTCATGGGTGTTGCACTTTCGGCAGATATTGGTGGTATGGCTTCACCTATTTCTTCGCCACAGAATATCATCTCCATGCAGTACTTAAAACCTTATGGAATCGGCTGGGGGCAATTTTTTGCTGTCGCTCTGCCTACAGGTATTCTATCGATGCTGTGTTCCTGGGCCTTGATGATACTCACCTTTAAAATAGGCAAAACTAAACTGGAAAAATTTAAACCAATAAGGACCAGATTTACTATAAAGCAGTATTTTATCATTATTGTAACTATTGCTACCATTCTTCTATGGTGTGTAGAGTCACAAATAGAAAGTGCTTTTGGATCGTCCGGTGAAATTGCAGTAATACCGATAGTCCTGTTTTTTGGTACAGGTCTACTATCAACAAAGGATTTCAACACATTCCCTTGGTCAATTGTTGTTCTTGCTATGGGTGGTATAGCCCTTGGTAAGGCAGTTTCATCTTCAGGCTTGTTGGTAACTATTGCAAGAGCATTACAAAAGAAAATTCAGAACGATGGTGTTTTTGCTATCTTATGTATTTTCGGTATTTTAATGTTAGTTGTAGGCACTTTTGTCTCACATACTGTGTCAGCAATCATCATTATTCCCTTGGTGCAAGAAGTTGGTGACAAATTATCCGATCCAAAGGCAGCTCCAATTCTTGTGTTCGGTTGCGCCTTGTTAGCCTCATGCGGTATGGGGTTGGCTTCATCTGGATTTCCAAACGTTACTGCTATTTCTATGACCGATAGAAAGGGTAATAGATGGCTAACTGTAGGCGCTTTTATCTCCAGAGGTGTTCCTGCTTCGTTGTTAGCGTTTGTCTGCGTGATTACTCTCGGTTATGGTATTAGTTCTTCCGTCTTAAAAGGTAGCACTTAAACTGCCCTCATGTAATTACATTTCTTATTACTGCATTCTTTGTACCTTTTTAAACTTTATATATATGACGAAAACTAAAATTTAACAAACTAAAAGTAAAAAATTGCAGTAGATTTTATGCATCTTTCTGAACATCTTTATACAGTGGCATGCTTTCAGCAGCACCTTTTCTTTGAATGGTCAATGAACTAGCTAGAGTAGAGAACTTTATAGCCGTAGACAAGGTCTCTCCTTGATACAATTGAGTAACCAAACCGCCCAGGAAAGTATCTCCAGCTCCTGTAGTATCAACAACCGAAACATTTTGAATAGCCGGAAGGAATTGTACTTCAGGGCTTTCGTGCGAACAGAAAAGCACCCCTCTCGAACCCAAAGTCATAACCACAATTCCTCTTTTCTTTCGATTCATGAGTTTTTCATACAAAAGCTCACAAATTTTACGATATTCTCCTAAAAAGTCGTCCTTTATCTTCTCCCTTATTTCTTCAACAAGTTCATTATCAAATACACTTTCCACGATTTGAAGACCCTCAATTTCATTAACGACCAAAAGGTCTACCAACTCCCAATCTTTCTTAGGCATGGCCTTGAAAGGTGAAGGGTTATATACGATCTGAAAATTCGGCCTGTTCGCATGTATCCATTTAATAATGGAAAGAGGATCAGGAATTTCGTGTTGAAAAACAACATACTCTTCTTCCTCCTTGCCCTCTGGAAAAATTTCACACAACTGTTTCGAGTCATAAATAGTCTTGCTGTTAGCACCTTCTACAATCAATATCCTATTTTGGCCACCAGCTTTCTCTTCAATTAGTATGGTAGCGGTACCCGTATTAATGCCTTCGTAAGTACCGACGTGAGTGATATCGACTCCGCAATCGGATAAAGTGTCCTTCAATTGTTTACCAAACGTATCATTTCCAACATTACCAATCATTCGAACACTATATCTGCTGCTGGGGTTTTTTAATTTACCAATGGCCGCAGCTTGGTTCAATCCCTTACCACCAGCATGTGTTTCGAAGTGGTTAGCCCTGAAAGTTTCTCCAGCGTTAGGTAATCTATCCGTAAATGTGTCCAAATCATAGTTTAGGGAACCTATTACTGTAATACCCATCTTTGAAATATGCTGTTGGAACTTTGGGATGAAAGACAACAAACATCTTATTGGCTATTTTTATCCTATTTGCTTCATGATTGTTCTGGCCACCTTCGGATATAAACCCTTTTATTCCCGTTTGATCTGGAGAGATTTTCAAATCACAGTCGACGAAAGTATAAGATTTTTCTTTCTTTTTTTATGACATAGTATATAACAATAATGGACAAATTAGACGATGAGTATTGTTATACAAATAAGTTTGACAGTAGTTTCACAGGCATCTAATATCGGAAATGGCTGAAAGTACCACGTTAGAAACTATTGAGATACACCCAATTACTTTTCCACCTGAAGTTCTTGCGAGAATATCTCCAGAATTGTCTTTACAAAGACACTTATCCCTAGGAATCAGGCCATGTCTAAGAAAATATGAAGAATTTAGAAATGTTGCTATAGAAAATAATACTTTATCGCGTTATGCAGATGCTGGTAATATAGACACTAAAAACAACATTTTAGGCTCAAATGTTTTGAAAAGTGGGAAAACCATAGTCATAACTTCTATTACGGGTGGAATAATAGAAGAAACTAGCGCCTCGATCAAAGATTTGGATGATTTCGGTGAGGAAGAATTGTTCGAAGTGACCAAAGAGGAGGACATAATTGCAAATTATGCTTCTGTCTATCCGGTGGTGGAAGTTGAAAGAGGTAGAGTGGGCGCTTGCACCGATGAAGAAATGACTATATCACAAAAACTACACGATTCCATATTGCACTCTAGGATATTGCCTAAAAAAGCCTTGAAGGTAAAAGCTGGTGTTCGTAGTGCGAATGAAGAGGGTACGTTTTCCGTCTTGTATCCCGATGAATTAGAAGATGATACGCTGAATGAAACAAACCTGAAAATGAAAAGAAAATGGTCATACGTTTTGTATGCGAAGATTGTAGTCTTGAGTCGCACTGGTCCAGTCTTCGATTTGTGTTGGAATTCTTTGATGTACGCTTTACAGAGCGTAAAATTACCTAGAGCATTTATAGATGAGCGTGCGTCCGATTTAAGAATGACTATAAGGACAAGAGGAAGAAGTGCCACCATAAGAGAAACGTATGAAATTATTTGCGACCAAACTAAGTCAGTACCGTTAATGATAAACGCAAAGAATATTGCATTTGCTTCAAATTATGGGATAGTGGAGTTAGACCCCGAATGCCAATTACAAAACTCTGATAACTCTGAAGAAGAGGAAGTGGACATTGATATGGATAAATTGAACACTGTGCTAATAGCAGACCTAGATACTGAAGCGGAAGAAACAAGTATACACAGTACGATCTCCATCCTCGCTGCTCCTTCAGGTAACTATAAGCAATTAACATTAATGGGAGGAGGCGCTAAAATAACGCCAGAAATGATAAAAAGATCATTGTTGTTATCTAGGGTTAGAGCGGACGATTTGTCAACAAGATTTAACATATAAAAGACTCGGATAAAATTATCTGATGACTGTCGAAAGGAAACGGAAAACTTTTTTCAACGATAACATGTGTATGTAATATATAACAAAACCATCCGGTCTTTTACAATATAATAATAGTGATAATAGTAACAATAGATCCACTAAGAAAAAACGAATATACGAAAGTTGAATACTTAAATTCTTTCAAAGATTTTACACTTACCTTTTTCTTCTGTGTTGAGGTTTTGGTGATGGAGATGGAGTAGGAACGTTTTTCAAGTCAACGTTAACATACTCATTAACCTTTGCGGCAACACCGCCGTGGGCACGCTTTACCACTCTACTGGTTTTGGTGCCTTTACGTTTATAAACGTTAATGTAAAATGAAATAAATAGTACCAAATATGAAGAAATAATGGCACAACCTGCAAAGGTGGCAGTTGTTGAACCCACACAGTCACCACAATGTGGCAAAATTGGGAAATACAAGTGAACTGCTTTTTGGTAGACAGCAAAATATATGAAACCGATATCCAAAACAAATTGGATAATTTGAAATCTGGTAACCCATTCCTTCCACCAGACCCTGATGCCTCTGGCAGCCAAGAAATAGTACCAATACATAACCACGTGAACACCAAGGTTCAATGAAATAGGGACCCAAGAAATAGATGTGGTGCCCATCAATTGGGTGTAACATAATAAGGCAGTAGCGCCATGGTGATAAGTATGCAAAAATGTCAATTTTTTATGTTTTAGCACCAAGAAAAAGGTGTCTATAAATTCAATAAACTTGACAATGTAATTCATGTAATATAATGTAACGAGCGGTTGAGTCCAAGCACCAATATTACAGATAGCGAAGTATAACCCGTGCTGAACAATAATTGGCACTAATTGTTCAACCATAAGCAATAAAAGCGTCAATGAAAGTGAAGTTAAAACCAAATTATGCAATTGGAAAAGGCCATTTAATTTAAATGGTTTCGACTTACTTAACAAAAACCTGCCACCAAAAATAATAACGTAATAGGCAGTGATGGCGTATAGCACAGGGGGCAAAGTGCTTAATGGTAATTCACCTGCAATGAATTGGAATTCGCTTGGAACAAATCTACCGTTAGTTACACGAGTGACGACATCATCGAAATGTTCCCACAACGAAATATTAAAAAATGGTCGCTCCAAAGTTGGTAAATAGTCATGAAGTTGGGGATAACGCTCGAACAACGGAGCAGCATATTGAGTAACGAGTGAATTCATGGCTTCTAGACGAAGATAATTAGTTCAACCTTTTCACTTTGTACAAAATTGCTTGTGGATAATAGTGAAATGAAAAATATTTTCCAATTTTTCATTGACTTTTTCGCGATGTTTATTTCTCTGTGGGTTTTGCGATTTTCAGCAATGGCCGCACGCCAGGACATGTGAATACGTACAAAAATAAAATGTGACATATTTACACGACACTTAAATAAAGTCGTTTAAAATCGGAAAAAACTGTATAATGCAGAAAAAATACGAAATTACAATTATAATTAAAAACTCCTCCCTTTATATATATACATATATATATATAATATAGTACACTAACACACGTAAGGTAATGTATGCTCGAGAGTTTCACCAACCATTGGATGGAAAAGAAGTAGAGCATATGTATTGCCCGTCTCAGCCGTTTGTTCAATTATTATTTTCCTTTTTAGATAAAAAACTGCTCATTGCATCTGGCGCGGAGGCAACCGC
>OBMA010001519.1_pt1 | contig 14198 bp, 9 predicted proteins | sample 1539141 | NCBI WGS metagenome assembly OBMA01 (sample SAMEA3991484, study PRJEB22521) | metagenome | biome: anthropogenic terrestrial biome; feature: sewage plant; material: raw primary sludge | place: Sweden | collected 2012-09-26 | reverse complement strand
TCTGTCCGAAACCTTACAATCAATTGCCCGGCTACAAAACTACATACAGAGGTAAATCCAATAAGTAATAAAAAACGCCAATTCCACCAACCATAAAAAATATAGCTGACACAAACAATGAAAAGATTTTGCCATTTTAGATTTGAATTAAATACAAACCAATAAAGCAAAAAAACAATGGGAAGAAAGACTGCAAATTCTAATGAATTGAATAACATCTACGTATTAGATTCGTTCTATGCAAAAATAGTAAATCAAGCCGAAAGGGTAAAACTTTTTAATCAATTTAGGATCTTATTTATTAATAATTCTAAAATTGTTACACAAAACATCCCGAAATCAAAATCAATTTTGTTTCTTTGTCAAGATTTATGAATTAAATACTCAATATTCATTTGGAATATTTGATTCCTTCATGACGCGTTGACTAATTTATTCGTTCCATTTTACTTTTCGGGGAGATAAGTAAATAATTAAACATAATTCCAAAATTATGAATAAATTAGTATATCGTTCCTATAAAGAGAGTGACATTTTGAAAGATTTAAGTGAATTCGAGATTAACAATGATTTCGGATGCAACAACTATGTAGCACGAAGTAATTCATTGTTTCGCAGTTTCAGCTTTAATAAAGGTGAGCAAGTCAGTATTGAGCTTATAGAAGAAAATTCAATCATCATTATTACTGAAGGGACGTTTCTGGCAAGTGGCCAAAACCATCAATCAAAGATTTTAAATTCCGGACAGATGTTTTTAAGGACGAAAGACTCCGGCAATTTGGAAGGTGAAGCAACCGAAGATTTATCCTTAATCTGCATTCAGTTCAATAATATTATTAGCACTTGCGAGAAAACCGCTCTTGACAAAATTTCAATTTATTGCCCCGCTAAAGCCGATGAATTTGAAATATTGGAAATAAATGAGGCCATGAAGCTGTATATAAACGGAATATCTCTTTTGTTCAAATCAGGAGCCTTCTGTAATTTCATGTATGAATTAAAGAAAAGAGAACTTATTTTTATTTTATACACATTTTATGACAAGGTAAATTCCGCTCGTTTTCTACTTCCCTTAATTGAAAATCAAAACAATTTCATCAGTTTGGTTCTAAACAAATTTTCAATCAACTGTAATGTTATCGAGCTTGCCGATAGATGCAATATGTCCCCCAAAACACTTACCAGAAAATTCAAGGAACATTTCAATGATACCCCCTATCAATGGATTATTCAACAAAAAAACAAAAACATATTAAGCAGATTGGCACAACCCAACGTAAACGTACAAGCAATCTCTGAAGAGTTTGGTTTTTCATCTTCTGCTCATTTTATCAGTTACTGCAAAAGATATCTTAAACAGACACCGTTGGTTATTCATAAAGAAATAAGGAAAAAGACTGTATAACTTAACGCATCTTTTTATTCAATCTTTGTCTCATTTCTATAATTAACAGTCTGCGATTTGCATTTTGTTCCAAAACATTATAAATAATTTTGCAGTCTATTTTACACGATACACAGAGAGAACCATCATGCTTCGGTTACTTAATTAATATAGATACAATTGCTTCGGTTTACTAATTTAAAGAGTTAAAAATGAAGAATAAGCATTATTTTGAAGATAAAAAGGCCTATGATGCATACATCAGGAAATGGAGAATCATTCAGTCAACATGTATAGTCATATTTATAGTTATTTTCTTGTTTTTAATTTATCTTGTTTATCAGGAAGTCGTTTGTAATAAGCCGGTACTGAATTGGCTGTAAATCGACCTCGCATTTAAACGACTCCATTAAACTATCATCTTGATTTTCTATCTTCACTAATCTAATTTCTGCAACTCAACCTCAGTTTTTTGCAGTTCGTCAAATAAATTTGACTGTCCACGTTTTCGTTTCATAGATTTGTCTCAAAAAACAAATCATATGAAACGAAAACCTATATTCATTTCCCTCTTTATGCTAAGTACGCTTATATGTTTTGCTCAGCAACAATCTTTGATAACAGGTATCGTATTTACAAACGACTATTTACCAGCCGAAGGAGCCAACATTGTACTATTATCAGCCACCGATTCGGCATTTATAACCGGAACTGCAGCTAATAAGAATGGAAATTTTCAACTCAAAGAGATACCCAAGGGCTTGTATTACGTACAGGTATCTATGCTTGGATATCAAAAAAACTCCTGCAAAGCCAATATTTTGGCAGGAAAACCTTTTATGCTTGACACCATTTACCTACAACCGGAGGCAATTGGTCTTAATACAATTGTAGTCACGGCAAAGAAACCTGCGATCCAAATAGAAGCCGACAAAACGACAATCAATATGGAAGCCACCATTGTCAATACCGGAGGAAATGCATTCAGTGTATTGGAGACTCTGCCCGGAGTATATATTAACAGCAACGGAGCTGTTTCATTGAATGGAAAGAACGGAACTAAAGTCTTGATTGACGGAAAACCCGCTTATTTGCAAGGAGAAGAACTGGTAAGCTTTCTTAAATCCACACCGGCCACATCCTTAGATAAAATAGAATTAATTACCAATCCTTCGGCCCGATACGATGCAAGCGGTAATTCCGGACTTATTAATATACGGACTAAAAAAACAAGAATAATGGGATTCAATCTGGGGATTACATCCAACTTTATGCAAGGAAAATATGAAAAGAGTAACCATTCTGTCTCTTTCAACCATCGAAAAGGAAAATTCAACCTTTTTGGGATGTATGGGTATTATAGTGGCAGAAATTACGTTGATCTGCAAGTGATACGTGAATTTGAAGAGGAAAATCCTTCAGAACAAACTACATTCAACCAATTAAGCTATAGGAAGCGGAATGAAGATTCCCATTATTACAAAGGGGGCATACACTATTTTGCATCGTCTAAAACCACATTCGAACTGGCTCTAAACGGTTATACATCCAACCAGGCAGAATCCGGATCTTTAAATTCCAACTTTATCAACCACATTGGAAAACGGGATTCATCCATTAAATCGTCCACAATTAACGACAACATGCGAAACAATATCTCGGGTACCATTGGATTGATACATAAAATAGACAGTACTGGGAAAGAGTTTAGTCTGTCGGCCGACTATCTTCACCACGCTGTAGACAATGATCAGTACCATAATGACCTTTTCCTGTATACCTCTCAAAATGAGGTTATGGCAGAATCGGCTGGAACTAAAAAAGGAACTATCGATTTATTTTCCATGAGAAGCGACTTCACCTATCCGGTAAATGAAAAACTGCTTTTGGAAAGTGGTATTAAATCGGAATATGTGAACATAGATAATACATCCGACTATAAAAACAGGGAACAACAGGAATGGGAGCCTGATTACGGACTAAGCTCTCATTTTATCTATAAAGAAAACATCAACGCACTCTATTTTAACTCTCGAATTGCACGTTATAAATTTGTATTGGAAGCTGGATTACGTATAGAAAACACAAACATAAAAGGACAGTTGCCGGGTAACAGGTTGCAAGCCGACTCTTCCTTTTCCAAATCCTATATCAATCTATTTCCATCGGTTACATTAAGTTATCAGGCAGGAAAGAATCACACACTGAATCTATCCTACCGACGCAGGATAGATCGGCCTAATTACCAGGATATGAATCCTTTCGTATATATTTTCGACACCTATACCTACGAACAGGGTAATACCACCCTGCAACCCCAATTCTCAGACAATCTGGAACTCTCATATCTTCTGGCAAACAACTATAAAGTGGCAGTTTTTTATAATCAGACTAACGACGTAATCGCAAAATCTTTTATTCTGAGCGAAAACAGCAAACGAGTATATGTGATGCCTAAAAACCTTGCTACTTACAGATCTTGCGGAATCCGATTAAGTGCCGGTAATCTCTCGCCTGTAAAGTATATGCAGTCTACCGCCAGTATCGGTTTAACACACAATCAATATGAATGGAGCCTGATACAAGACGCAAACAAAACTGCACAAACAACGCTGATGTTTCACATAGGGAACCGCTTTTTGCTAGGTAAGGGTTGGTTGGCAGAGCTGACAGGATATTATAATGGGCGAATGGCAATGGGGCAAATGAAAATAGCCTCCTTCGGACAGCTTACTGCCGGTATTCAAAAAAAGTTATGGAACGACAGAGCCAGCATATCCCTTTATTCCAACGACCTGTTCCATACCAACCGGGTAAATATGACCACCCGTATCGGCAACAGTACGGCACGTACCTTTGAAAAGGAAGATCATTGCATTCTGGGAATTTCATTTACATGGAAATTCAGTAAAGGATTCGAATCAAAAGAATTCAAACGAAAAGGTGAAGCTTTTGACACAAAACGTATAAATTTGTAATATTCCTACAATTAGTTTATAAAGCATCGGTATAATAAATAAATCTGATATGAAACGTTTTGAAAAATGGTTTTGGATTATCCCTCTATTTGTTGCATTAATTGTAATGACAGGGATACGTCTTGTTACCGACACCCCTAATGGATACAAATTCTGGGAAAGACCTATCAGTCAGAATCTGATAGAATGGATAGGAGCCACCATTATGGCCTACCTGTTTCAGGCCTTTATGTATTACCTTTTAAAGCGGAATGAAAAGTATACGGATAAATTGAATTTAAAAAGACTATTGATCGAATACCTGATCATTGTCGTTGTAGGGTTACTATTTATAAATCCGTGTGTTATGATAATCCACCACTTTATTAATGACCCGGTGGATCTGGATGATCTTGTTATTGCCAGTGTCATTTTCACCCTGGTTCTCATTTTCATCTATTCCTTTTACAGAGGAAGTCAGATTCTGGATGCATATATCGAACAACGGCTTCAAAATGAAAAGGTAAAAAGCATTCAAGCCGAAACGGAACTCAAGTACCTGAAAGCTCAATTCCGGCCTCATTTCTTATTCAACACGCTGAACACCATCTACTTTCAGATAGATGAGCAAAATGAGGCTCCACGTCGTACTATAGAAAAACTTTCGGAACTTCTCCGCTACCAACTATACGATGTAAATCATTCGGTTACGGTAGAACAGGAATTTCAATTTATCGAAACCTATATGGAGGTACAAAGGTTACGAATGAAAGAGAGTCTTAAACTTGAAACCTTTTTCGATCCGGCTTTAAAACCATACCATATTCAGTCGCTTCTGTTATTACCTTTGGTAGAAAATGCATTTAAATATGTAGGAGGCGATTACTGGATACAGATAGACGCCCGACTTGAAAAAGGAAACCGGATGACGTTGGAAGTCAGGAATTCCATCCCCGCTAACACTGTAAATAACAGCAAGAAGGGAATAGGTCTTGAAAACCTTCAACGGCAGCTTGAGTTACTTTATGCCGGCAAACACAAACTTCAATATATAAAATCCAATGGAACATATGTAGCTCATATGGAAATTGAATTGGTTAAAAAAACAACAATCGGATGAAACTAAAATGCATCATAACAGACGATGAACCTATTGCCAGAAAGGGACTGCAAAGCTATGTGGAAAGAATTGATTTTCTCGAATTGGTAGGCGTTTGCGAAGACGCCATCCAGTTAAACAATCAACTCAAAAGTCAGCAAGCCGATCTGTTATTTCTGGATATAGAAATGCCATATATGACAGGAATCGAGCTGTTGAACAGTTTGAGCAACCCTCCTAAAGTAATTATAACCAGCGCATATGCCGAATATGCGATCAAGGGGTACGATCTCGAAGTAAGCGACTACCTGCTAAAGCCTATCTCTTTCGATCGTTTTCTAAAGGCTGTAAACAAAGTATACGATCAGTTGATCTCTTCGCAGACTCCGGTTGTGCAGGACTATCTATTCGTAAAAACCAGCCTGAAACTGGAGAAAATACGGTTTAATGATATGCGTTTTATCGAAGGTGTCGAAAATTATGTAGCCATCTATACCAGCGATGGGAAAATAATAACGCACACCACCCTGCGTACCATTCTCCAAAAATTGCCACCTGAGCGATTTGTTCAGGTACATAAATCCTATCTTGTTAATATCGATAAAATTGATTCCATCGAGGGGAATCTTTTAGGCATCGGGAAAAATAAAATCCCCCTTTCGCGTACCTACAAAGAAACGGCATTGGAAATAATCCTGAAAAACAAACTCCTCAAAGATGGTTAATTTCTTCGTTCTTCCAATTTAAGGAATAATAATGTACATTTGCCATTGGAAAAACAAAAAACAACCTATGATACGTAAACTGCTCTCACTGCCCCCCAACCTGGTGGAAAGTTTTCATGACCTGGAAAATGCTTCACGCGAAGAATGGTTCTGCACCTCAGATCCTGTAGGATCCAAACTTGGATCGGGAGGTGGAACCGCGTGGCTGCTGGAATCTTGCCGAAAAGAGGAAAACAATTATACAGAACGAAAAGCATGGCTTGCTGCCGAAAAGCGGATTCTGCTACATGCAGGCGGACAAAGCAGGCGACTGCCGGGCTATGCTCCGTCAGGTAAAATATTAACCCCTGTCCCCGTTTTCAGATGGGAAAGAGGACAGCGTCTGGGACAAAAGCTCCTTGACCTCCAACTTCCGCTCTACGAACGGATCATGAAAATGGCTCCCGATTCATTACATACCCTGATTGCCAGTGGAGATGTATATATCCGTTCCGAAAAAGCACTGCAACCTATACCTGAAGCAGATGTGGTATGCTACGGATTGTGGGTAGAACCATCGCTGGCCACTCACCACGGAGTGTTTGTTTCAGATCGAAAACATCCTGATGCACTCGACTTTATGTTGCAAAAACCCTCTCTCGATGAATTGGGAGCTCTGGCAAAAACACATCTGTTCCTGATGGATATAGGAATCTGGATATTAAGCGACCGGGCTGTAGAGCTATTAATGAAGCGCTCGGAAGGAGAAGGCGAATACGGATTAAAATACTATGATCTGTATTCCGACTTCGGTCGTGCTCTGGGTTGCAACCCTAGCGTTAAAGATCCGGAACTAAATTCGCTTTCCGTAGCCATTCTTCCGCTTCAGGGGGGTGAATTCTATCATTACGGTACCAGTAAGGAGCTCATATCCTCTACCCTTTCCGTACAGAATCTGGTTCGGGACCAACGTGAAATCATGCACCGCAAAGTAAAGCCCAATCCGGCTATGTTTGTGCAAAATTCCATAATGAAAAAGCCTCTTACGGCAGAGAATGAAAATATTTGGATAGAAAACAGCTACGTAGGTACTGGTTGGAAAATCAGCAGGAACAATATTCTGACCGGGATACCGGCCAACGACTGGCAACTTTCTGTTCCGCCGGGCATTTGTGTGGATGTAATTCCGTTAAGAGACAAGGGATGGGTGGCCCGCCCCTACGGATTAAACGATGCTTTTAAAGGAGATCTCTTCCATGCTGAGACCCATTGGATGGGTAAACCGGTGGCCGACTGGTTTTCGGCTCGAGAAATAGATCTATCGACAACAATGAGCGGACAAACAGGCGATTTACAATCGGCCCCACTATTCCCCTATTGCGAATCCATCGAACAATTGGGCATGCTCCTTCGCTGGATGATATGCGAGCCCCAACTGGAAGAGGGAAAAACACTTTGGCTAAATGCCCCCAGATTATCGGCCGACGAGATATCAGCCTCAGCCAACCTGTCCAGACTCTATGCCCAACGAACTCTGTTCCGACAGGAAAACTGGGTCCAATTGGCATCCAATTACGAGCGGAGTGTATTCTATCAGCTCAATCTGGCTGATGCAGCCGGCGAATTTGCCAAAGGCGGCATACCATTACCTCCCCCGCTGCCCGAGGATGCAACTCTGCTCAATCGGATGCACAACCATATGTTCCGTGCCAGAACCCTTCGTTTGCTTGGCGACAACCAGTATATAACCGACGAGAAAGCCTCGTTTTCATTGCTTCGCGAAGGGCTTGTAGGATCAATTTCCGAAACAAAGCAGGAACCTCGTCTCAACGTCTATTCCGACCAGATCGTATGGGGAAGAAGTCCGGTTCGTATCGACCTTGCCGGAGGATGGACAGACACTCCTCCATTCTGCCTTTATTCCGGAGGAAATGTCGTGAACATGGCCATCGAATTAAACGGTCAGCCTCCCCTGCAGGTATACATCAAACCCAGCAAAACATTTCAGATTGTTCTGCGTTCTATCGATCTGGGAGCTATGGAGATAATCACTACATACGACGAGCTGAGCGACTTTTCGAAAGTAGGCTCCCCCTTCTCCATACCCAAAGCAGCTCTTTCTTTAGCTGGATTCGCACCCCAATTCGGCGAAGGTAATTATTCCACTCTCGAAGAAAGACTTAAAGCCTTCGGATCCGGCATTGAAGTCACCCTGTTGGCAGCCATCCCTGCGGGCTCGGGACTAGGAACCAGTTCTGTACTTGCGGCAACCGTATTAGGAGCAGTTAACGACTTCTGTGGATTGGCATGGGATAAAAACGAAATCTGCCGGCGCACGTTGGTTCTCGAACAACTTCTCACCACAGGAGGTGGATGGCAGGATCAGTTCGGGGGTGTGCTGCAGGGAGTGAAACTGCTTCAGACAGGCCGGGGCTTCGACCAATTGCCATTGGTACGCTGGTTGCCCGATTTCATCTTCAGTAGTCCGGAATATAAACCCTGCCACCTGCTCTATTACACCGGGATTACACGTACCGCCAAGGGAATTCTGGCCGAAATTGTAAGCAGCATGTTTCTTAATTCCACCGAACACCTCGATCTTTTACAGGAAATGAAGTTACACGCGCTCGACACCTACGAAGCTATCCAAAGGGGTAACTTTACCGAAGTGGCTGCTTTAGTCGGCAAAACATGGCAACAGAATAAAGCACTCGACAGCGGGACAAATCCTCCGGCCATCGAGGCGATTATCAACCAGATTAAAGACTATACACTTGGATACAAATTACCGGGAGCAGGAGGAGGAGGTTATCTGTACATGATTGCTAAAGATCCGGTTGCCGCAAGCCGAATAAAAGAAATACTTGTCCAAAATCCGCCCAACGCCAATGCGCGCTTCGTAGATATGAGTTTATCGGACAAGGGGCTTCAGATCAGCCGCTCCTGATTAAATAAGTTCTAAGCACAAAATAGCTTTATAGCTCAAAAAAAGTAGGTCACGAAAACGTTTAAAACGTCCGTGACCTACTACACAAAACAAAGTACAAACTTCTTAAGAGAGGAATCTTATTACTCTTAAGCGTTTAAAACTGATCCATATTAATTGAGAACACTTATTTCATTAATTTCTTTTCCAGCATACGCATAAAGTAACCACCTACAACCGAACGGGCCTGGAAACCACGCTGAGATCCGTTTGACGTCATATGCCAATCACTCAAAGGTACACGGGTAGATGTTTCATTCGCATACTTCCATACCGGATTCACCAATGCATCGAAATCGGCCTGTGAACCGGTAAGACAAGCAGTCCAGATAATCCAGTCGGACTTCGTATAATCTTCGCGGTTATCCAGCGGCAGACCATAAGCATTTTGCTTTGTCTTATAAAATGCAAGTTCGGTTGCAGCAACCTCTGTCGGGAAAATATTGAATCCAAGTAAGCGGTCCCAAACAAGGTTGTACTTCTGACTCCAGGTTCCCGATTTATCAAATGTAAGTTTGTAATGATCGCCATCCTTGGCCATCTCTACCCATTTGGCAGCCATGTCGCGGGCAGTCTGCATATATTTTGCCTCCACATCCTTCTTTCCAAGCATACCAGCCAATTTTCCGTAACCTGCAACCCCCATGATTGCCTTGATTGAAAGATTGGTGTTATGGGCAAAGTGACCTGCAAAATCATCTGTACACAACTGATTCTCCGGATCTAATCCCTCTTTTTGCAGGTAATCGGCCCAGGTAGTAAGCACATCCCAGTGTTTCGCAGCATAATCGGCATTACCCTCCACACAAGCGATTGCGGTTGTAAGGATCAACATATTGCCCGATTCCTCTACCGGCATATCGCCTCCGTAAGTCTGACCGTTAGCCAACGGATAAGTACCTACATCGTGGGCGGCAAAGGGTTTTGTCCATTTACCGCTTTCACTGTAATAGAAAATCGGATTAAGCATCCCCTTCAATAAATCAGGATTATACACCAGGAACAAAGGAGCCGAAGGGTAAGTTACATCCACCGTACCGATAGATCCGTTGCTAAAATTTTCTTTGGACAGGAATAACAGATTACCCTCTTTATCGGTAACCAATTTATGAGCTGCTATTGCCTGTCTGTAGGCCAAAGCACACAATTCGGCATACGACTTGCCTCCGGCAGCAGCAGCGTCGGTCATCATCTGCTTATCGAATTCGCCGCAACGCTTCATCAGCTCCGGATACAACCTTTCTCCATCTTCAAATGCTTTCATTATATCCACTTTACCCTCCTGTTTCCAGTAGGCCATTCGGTTATCGTTAAAGTACTGAATGGAATACAAATCATCGTACCCGATCATCAGGTGGCCTCCAGTCTTTTTGTCGCCCACTTTTCCTAAATTATCGGTAAATGCCAAAACCGTCATCTCTTTTTGCATATCACCGGATGTACGTCCGCCGTCCGCACTCAAGGTTCCGGTTTCCATAAACTCCTTCTTGCTATCGTAGTACGCATTCATCTTTAGCGCTGTACGATCACTTTCGGCAGCCGCCAGATAGAAATACCCCCAATCAATCCGTAAATCATCACCTTTCTTACCCAAAACAGCCTGTTCGGCAGTACCCGTCTTAAGGTAACCTATACCTTTTTTACTTCCCCGTTCAAATGTAACCGGCTGTTCCACCTTGTCTACCGCCCACTGAGGGGTGGCCTCCACATAAATCTGCACATCGTGCGAAGCCCCATCTGTAGAGCGAACCTGATAAGTCAGGTAGTTAAACGGAGATGAAAGAATATTCAGATCGTCCATCAATGCCGGTGCCGTAAAGATTACGTCCAGATCAACGGGTCCGCAACGGAACGTATAGAATGTCTGCGTAGGTAACACCTGAGCCGAAAGCTGTTCGGCAACCGCTTCAAAGGTATCACCACGTTTCACCTTCTTCATAATACCGAAATCCACATATCCTCCGCCCACGTCATTCAAGCAATGCGCAGCAATCACATTCCCGGTAGGCTTAAGAGAGGCTATCACTTCGGCCGGAATCTCCTTTATCAGATCATAATTCAATCCACGTCCGGTGGTGGCAACCTCCATTCCATTGATATAGATTTCGATATTATCATCGTGTGAGAATTTCAGATAGAGAGTCTCTTTACTTACATCTTCACCCAGATCAAAACTGCGACGCACCCAGATGTCACGTGTATTCCAGGGTGTTTCACGGTTGGGATTACCATCTGTACCGAAGGCTCCCACCCCCTTCTTCCATCCTGCCGGCTGATAATCGGCTGCCATCCAGTTGCCTGTTGGTTTTGTTTCTGTATATACACCTTCCCACTTCATACTTGCCGCTGTTTCCAGCACAGGAAGCAAAGGTATCTCCTCCCTGCCCATGAACCGATAAGATTTTCCATCCACCCGTATCCCACCCAACAACGGGAAAGGTTTGCCGGTCCAATGTTTAGTCTCTTCCTCATTCAGTTTGTCAGAAAACGACCAGGCACTGGTATAAGGATCAATGGTTACCAGCGGATAAGCCGGTGCACGTAATGAATTCGTTTCCATAGGTTCGTAAACAGCGGTCGGCTTCGACATGTTTCCGCATCCTGTAGCTACGATCAATACAGAAAGTAAAGCTAAATTCTTCATGAATAATTATTTAAGTTTGGTTGATACAGAATAGGGCCTGTCAGAAGAAGCTACACCCCAGGCCCGGTTGGGTTTACTGCCCATCTTAAAACGGATGATACCTCCCTCTGTAAGTTCCTTGTAGGTTAACCACGTACGGGTAAAGCTTTTTCCGTTGAGGGAAGCCGACTGAATATAGCGGTTCTCTAAAGAATTACCTGCAGCCTCCAATATGAGTGTTTTGCCATTCTCCAGATGAATTGTCATTTTAGGAAATACAGGCGATCCAATAACATACTGGTCGGTACCCGGACAAACGGAATACAATCCCATGGCACTGATAACATACCACGACGATGTCTGTCCCTGATCCTCATCCCCGGGATAGCCATCCGGTCCCGAGCTATACAGCTTATTCATCACCTCTCTTGCCCAATACTGCGTTTTCCAGGGAGCACCCGCATAGTTATATAGATAAATCATATGCTGAATAGGTTGATTACCATGGGCATACTGACCCATATTGATCATAGCCATCTCCGTCATCTCATGTATCACCCGGCCGTATGTTCCCACCTTAAAAGTGTTGGGAACCGAAAATACCGAGTCAAGTTTGGCTACAAAATTACGGTCTCCGTCCATCAGGTTGATCAATCCCTGCACATCATGAAAAACCGACCAGTGATAATGCCATGCCGAGCCTTCGGTGTAGGGACCACCCCATTCGGTAGGATCAAAGTTGCCCACCCAACTTCCATCTTTCTTCCGGCCTCTCATAAACCGGGTTCCGGTATCGTACACTTGCTTGTAATTAAAGATCTGACGGCCAAAAATTGTTTCATAATAACGGTTTCCCGTAAGCTTGGCCAACTGCATCGCACAGAAATCATCGTAACAAAATTCCAGTGTTTTCGCAACCGACTCGCCATATTCGGGATAGGGTACATAACCCAACTGAAAATATTCACGCCATCCATCACGTCCGTTAGACGGACCATGGGGCCCTTTATTCGTTGCTTCATGATACATGGCCGCCAATGCTTTTTCGGGATCGAAGGTGCGAATACCCTTCACCCAGGCATCTGCCAACAACGAAGCAGCATGGTTACCAACCATTCCGCAACTGTGTCCCGGAAACGACCACGATGGCAACCATCCGCTTTGGTCGTATGCATCTATGAGCGATTTAACATATCGTCCGTGCATTTGCGGATGTAGTAACGCATTAAGCGGAAACTGAGCTCTGAAGGTATCCCAGAAACCATTGTCGGTATACATGTATCCTTCATGAAGCTGTCCGTCGTACGGACTATAATAGATAGGATTATTGTTCGCATCCAATTCATAAAATTTGCGGGGAAAAAGCATAGACCGGAAGAAACAGGAATAAAAAGTAGCCACCTCTTCGTCCGTTCCGCCTTCCACCTCCACTTTCCCTAATTGCTCATTCCATGCATTCTGAGCATTTGTTTTAGCCTGCTCTAAAGTCTGCAAACCTTCCAGCTCCTTTGCAAAGCTTAGCTCTGCCTGCTCAATGCTTATAAACGACGAAATTACCTTGGCCTCCACGGTCTCACCGGGTGTAAACTGAATGTATGAACCAACATAATCTCCAAAAGCCTCTTTACTGCCGGGAGTAATATCTCCGGCGGCATTACGCCATACTCCATGAGCCATAAACGGCTTATTGAATTTCACCACAAAGTAATTGGTAAAACCTTTCGGCACCGAATGGTTTGCGTTTCTGCAATAACCAACAATTTTTTGTTCTTCGGGATAGATGCGCACCATGCTTCCGCCATTGTTGGCATCCAGAACCACATATGCATTATCCGCTTTTGGAAAGGTAAATCGAAAATAGACACCCCTCTCGGTAGGCGACATTTCGGTCGTAATCCGGTTATCAAAGGTTACCTTATAATAGTGTGGCTTAGCCACTTCATTTGCGTGATTAAAGCGCAGCGCCCTGTCGTATTGGTTTACCACCAATTTCCCGGAAACCGGCATCAACGAAAAAGCCGCGTAATCGTTTGTCCACGAACTACACTGATGCGTTTGCCTGAATCCACGTATCGAATCCTTAAAATGCTGGTAAATCCATCCATCCCGATTGATCCCCGTCTGCGGGGTCCAGAAATTCATACCCCAGGGCATGGCCAACGTAGGATAAGTATTTCCCCTTGTCAGCTCAAAACGAGAATTTGTACCCTGTAAAGTGTTTACATGGTTAACAAAGTCCTTCCCGTTGGCAAGCCATATTGCGTTAACAAACAAAAGCAAGGCCAACAACTTTTTACTCTTCATTTTCACTCTTCAAATAATGTATTACAAATCCGATTCTTTCTTCCTATTAAAGGCAACTATCCCTTAAGACGCACGAACCTTACATTCCCCCTAAAAGAATATGTAAATCACCTTTTAATTTATCTTTCTTTCACATTTACA
>OBMA010001514.1_pt1 | contig 14225 bp, 2 predicted proteins | sample 1539141 | NCBI WGS metagenome assembly OBMA01 (sample SAMEA3991484, study PRJEB22521) | metagenome | biome: anthropogenic terrestrial biome; feature: sewage plant; material: raw primary sludge | place: Sweden | collected 2012-09-26 | reverse complement strand
AATAGGGGATGTAAAGGTCAAAAACAGACCCCTCTGGCATCAATTCAAGTCCCTCCTGCATACCGGCAATCTGCTCGCTGACCAGCAAGGCCGTATTGGTGGCACTGGTAAAATAAGTGCCATTGCAGAGCTGTCCGGTAAAGTCAACATAGACCGAATCATTCTCATCAGGCTTGACACCCGTCCCCAATGAGTCAACACGATACTGCAAGCCCGTATAGGTTTCCTTGACGCCCGCAGAATCACGGTTGGCAATCAGAAAAGATTCGCCCGCCTCCTTGTTCCGCTTGTTATAGGCGGTGGTACTGTCGTCAGAATCGTCAGAACTGCTGCACGACTGGGCAGCACCAAGCAAAAGAGATGCCGCAAGAATGTAAAAGAAAGTCTTGACTTTTATCATGATATAAAAAGAATTGTACTATATAATAGTCATTAATGAATAGAACGGGAAAAGTATGCACAAAGTATAAGAGACCACTTAGTTGACGCGCAACAATGTCATGCCATCGCGCACAGGGAGCATGACCACCGTAAAACGGGAATCATGCGCCACCTTGTCGTTAAAAGCGTCAATGCCGAGCGTTTGGGCGTCCTTGGGGGAATCCTCAAGCACATGGCCGTCCCAGAGCGTGTTGTCGGCAATGATAAGCCCTCCCTTGCGCATCTTGGGATAAACAGTCTCTAGGTCTTGCAGATAATGGCGCTTGTTGCCATCCAGAAAAGCGACATCGAACACCGCATCGATAGATGGAATGGTGACATTGGCATCGCCGATATGGAGCGATACCCGCTGCCCCAACTCACCAGCATCGGCAAACACCTGCGAGAGGAACTCCTCCATCTCATCGTTAATCTCACAAGTATGCACACTTCCATCAGGCGGCAATGCCTCGGCCATGCAAAGAGCGGAATAACCGGTAAAAGTGCCAATTTCAAGCACATTGCGGGCATTAGCCATCAGGCAGAAAAACTTGAGCAGACGTCCCTCAAGATGTCCCGACAACATACGCGGCTTGAGCGTATAGAGATGCGTCTTGCGCGTGAGCTGTTTCAGGAACTCTGATTCTGGCTCAATGTGGTCCAGCAGATACTGCTCTATGTTTTCGTCCCAAATATTCATATTGCTGCAAAGATAAAGATTTATTGGAGAATGGGACAAATTTTTCAGCATAACCTTGAACAACAACCGTCAGAAAGCAGGATAAAACGACACAGACCCAGAAGTGACTGCACAAAAAAGGCTGCGCATCAGCACAGCCTTTTTTATATTGATTGAAGTTCCTGCAAGGGAACCGCAATTTACCAATAAACGATAGGGCAAGAATAACGGTAATGCTTAGGAGGCACCACATAGACGAGCGAAAGCTCGTGCGACCAACTGCCGTTGTCCTTCTTTGAGGTGTAGAGGTCAAAGATGTAGTAAGCCTGCAACCCTTTGTAGTTGGCTCCCAGCATGAACGAAAGCACATTCAGATTACCATAAGAAGATGAGAAATCATACTTGTCGGACACACCGAAAAGCACGGGATTGGTAAGTGCACCAACTGAAAGGCCGGCCAATCGATAAACACGGGTATCACCATTCGTATTGGTTTCAACACTTTGCTGTTGATAAGAACCACTGCCAAAGAAATAGGTACTGGAAAGATCACGACGCCCCCAAAGGCCAGAACGGGACTCCATATCCTGAATATAATTGACATGGAACACATATTTTCGTCCCAAACTCTGTGATTCCTTATCCTCAAACCCATCATTAGGCTCACCAATATGGTAAACGGCAGCACCTACCGTCAGTTTATTCTCGATAACAAAAGCTGTACCGAACGAGAAATCAAGGTAATTACAACTATTCGAAATGTTTTCGGTAGACGGTGGCGTTTCACCCTTTAACCAATAAGCATATCCATCATCGGTAATACCATCGTTAGAGAAATAATTCAAATTTAAGGATACCTGAAGTCCCAAACGAATAAAGTAACCATCTTGAAGACGGACATTATGCGAATAAACTGCAGAAATTTCATTATCCTTAAAAATATCAGCCAAATTATCTCGCATAATTGACACTCCTATAGAGGCCATTTGCTTATAGAAGTTTTCGTCGAACGAAATTCGCGTTGTTGTATACTTATTAGCAAGTGAGGGCCACTGCATACGGTAGTCCAATCCAAAACGCATGGCATTGGCATTACCCGCTAGTGCAGGGTTCAAACTGAATGGAACCACGTTATTGTTGGTAAACGTGTAATCCAACTGCGCATAAGCTGTTCCCGACAGCAGTAAACTCGCTAATATGATTGCTATTTTTCTCATAATCACTAAAATTATCGAATGATAGTAACTGTACCTCTCTTCTTGCCAGACTTGCTAAGGGCAGAAGCATCGCTCTTGTAAGTGAGAGTGTAACCATAGACACCCCAAGGACAAGGCTGACCCTTGTAAGTACCATCCCAGCCTCTGGTGTCACCAGCCTTAGGCTGACTCTCAAAGTCTCCCAAAATGTCATCCTTGTCGCCTTCGTAAACAATCTCACCCAGACGGTTGTAGATTACATAATGGAACTCAGAGAACTGGCTCTTCTTGCCACGGAAGTAGAAGCGGTCGTTCAATCCATCGGCGTTAGGAGTGAAGACATCGGCTGCCCAAACCTCGCGCCACTTGTAAACGTAGAGATCACTGTCAGCCACACAACCATAATTGTCGGCGGTACGAACGGTAACCATAAACGAATCCTTGTCGATAGGCGAAGCGAAGGTGTAGCTGGTGAGTGCACCACTGACGGTATCAACTACCGAATTGAGCACTGGTTCTGTGATAGTCCAGTTCCACTTGCTTCCATCCTCAGGATAAGCGCCAACCAGGCGAATCTTACGGCTGTCGTTGTCAATATAACCAGGAGTTACATTAGCCACGATGTGATAAGGCTCGCGCTCCTTGACAATGAAGGAATCAACACCCTCACATCCTGCGGCATCAGTACCAGTCAATATGACTGTGGTAGTACCCTTGATTCCGGCCGTGAACTTCAGAGAATCAGCATAACGCTCAATCTCGTAATTGTGGTCTGGGCTGGTCCAAGTGAAGAACTTGACAGCATCGACCGAAGAAGCCTTGAAGGATACCGAGTCACAAACACCGTTAGGAGCCTGAGTGGTAGGACAAGCGTAATTCTTGGAAGCCGTAATCTTGACCACTGGAAGGTCGATGACGGTAACAACCTTGTTGGTTGAACTTACACAACCATAAGCATTAGAGCCTGTCACCGTATAGACGGTAGACTTGACAGGAGTGGTAGTAACCTCAGCTGTGCTGTCACCAGTGCTCCAAGAGTACTTGTTAGCACCGGTAGCCAACATTGTGATGTTGCTTCCACGGCAGACTGTATCACGCTTGGTTGCGATATAGAGGTAAGGAGGAACGACTACCGTAACAGGGATTCTCAACTTAGCCGAGCACTTGGCGATAGAGCCAGTGAGCCAAATCTGAGTAGAACCTGAAGGAGAGAACTTCAACATAGGACTGTTGGAGATAACCTGTCCATCGTTGCTCCAAGTGTAGCTCTTGGTATCAGCACCCTGGGCTATGATGGTAACGGTGTCACCCAAACAGATTGAATCCTTGCCAATGTAACTCAGAACAGGGAGCGCGTAAGCGTCAACATTGATAGTCTGAGAACTCCGACACGAAGTAGAGTCGTTGTTGGCAGTCACCTTGAAGGTAGTAGCCTTGGTGATGACTGGCATTACAGTATCGCCACTCAGGCTGGTTCCCTCATTGTTAACCCAGAAGTAAGAGTACTTCTCGCCAGCCACATCCGAAGAGGCGCGGAGCGTATCGGTCTCACCCGAACAGATGCCGGTCTGAGCCTGAATAGAGAACTTAGGCAACTCGTTAACCTTGATGGTGAACTTGTAAGTATTAGAACAGCCATTGGCATCGGTACCAGTAATCTGGTATTGAGAAGTGGCAACCGGCGTAGCCTTGAAGGTATCAACCGAAGTACCATCACTCCAGACGTAAGACTTGGCACCTGAACCAATCAACTTGAGCGAACTGCCACGGCAGACGCTGGTGCTACCAATTACATTGACACTTGGCAGCTGGTTGACTGCAAGCTGAATAACGGTATCAGAAACACAACCCATTGCCGACGTACCTCTCAAGCTGTAAACAGCATCGGTAGCAGGCGAAACCTTGAATACGTTAGAGTTGACAGTATCTTTGCCGTCAATCCAGCGATAAGAGGAAGCGCCGTTGGCGAAGTAGGTAGCCACTGTACCATTACAGATGGTATCAGGACCTGTAACCTTCAGAACTGGGAGTGGCAGACTTGTAACGGTGAGAGCTGTATTGTTGACACAACCCGCAGGGTCATAAGCGACAAGCTTAAATATCGTCTTGTTGTTCAGAATCTGATAGTTGAGCACTTTCTGTGTAGAAACCAACGAATCCTTGACATACCAACGATACTTGTTGGCTGTACCATCTTCACTCGTATTAGAAGAGACAACTACCGCATCCAGATTAGTGAATGAATTGACACACACATTAGCACTGCCATCGATAGTAACCGTAGGACGATGACGAACTGTGATAGGAACTGTAATGGTAGAAGAACAACCATTGGCAGCAGTACCAGTCAACGTGTAAGCGATACTGTCGAGCGGCATAGCCTTGAACTTGGCTGTGGTATCACCCGTGCTCCACTCATAAGTCTTGGCGCCACGGGCAACAAGGTTGAGCGAATCACCCTCGCAAATAGGTTTCAGACCATCTGCCCAGATGACAGGAGCAATCTTGACAGTGATTGGGATGAAGAGCGAATCAGAACAGCCATTGAGCGTACCGATAACCTTGTAGATATCGTTGCTGACAGGCTTGCTGACATAAGCGTCACCCGTAGTACCATCCTGCCATAAGTAAGTGTTGGCACCAGTAGCATAGATGACACTGGAAGCACCCTTACAAATATCGGTATTGCCCTGGTAACCCAGAACAGGCAAAGCCTTCATGCTGATATTGAACGAGGCAGAATTAGAACAGCCGGTTGTGGAGTTGTAACCCGTTACCTTGACTGTAGTATCACTGTAAACATATATCTGATTTTCGGTACCCAGCATATTGTTGCTCCACATAAAGTTGTCGAAAGCACCCGAATCAGCTACAGCAGTCAACATGGTAGATGAACTGTCGCAGACGTACTGGTCACCCTTGATAGAGATAACAGCAGTAGGAAGAACCGAAACAGGAATCTTAAGAGCAGTGGTACAACCATTGGCACCGATACCGGTTACATAATAGTTCTGACTCAACTGAATGTCGTTGATAGAGATACTGTTGGATGTACTGCCCGAAGGCCACTTGTAAGAAGCGGCGTCACCCATCAATGAGAGGGTAACATCCTGATACTTGCAGACGTGGATGGAATCAGATACTCCATTTTCCGCACTGTATCCATCTACCCAAATGGTAGGAGCAGTAAATACGGTAACAGGTACATCCACCGAATTGGTACATCCGAACTTGTTAGAACCATAGAGTGTATAAGTGACATCAGCAGTAGGAGTAGCAGTATAGCTTGACTTCTGAGCCAGTGTGTCCTTATTGAACATCCAGAACCATGTATTGGCATTGCCACGACCATAAATGGTGGTTGAAGCGCCGGCACAAACGGTAGGTTTGGCAGGTTCAAAGTAGATAGTAGGCAATGCGATTGAGTTGACTGTGAATTTGTTGGAAGCCTTACACTTGTTGGAATCAACACCGACAACTGTATAGAATGTGGTATCGCCCACATAATCGGCCAACGAATCCTTGTAGCCAATCACACTATTGGATGCGTCATACCAAGTGTACTTGCTGGCACCCGAAGCATACAGCTTGAACTGGCTGTCGTGGCAAAGACTGGCCTTGCCCGAACGACCTGCCTTATCGGTAATGAGCACCTCAGGCAAAGCGTTGACCTTGACGTAGAACTCAACCGAAGCAGGACAAGCGGTAGAACTCTTCACACCAGTGACAGTGTAAGTGCGGCTCTCTTCCGGCTTGACGGTAACCGTCTTCGTCTTGGCACCATTGAACCAGCTGTAAGAGTCAGCACCCGCAATATCGAGGGTGACAGAATCATTCTTACATATCTGAGTAGAGATACGTCCATCAACAGGACTGCCATAAGTGGTACTATACATCACAGGCGAAGCGTTCACCTTGACAATGATGTCACGCTCACTAGAGCAGCCATACTCATCGGTACCAGTCACAGCATAAACTGTATTGGTCTGAGGATTGAGCAACATGGTATTGGCCATGGAGTCAAGTCCCTCAGCCATCCAGCGATAGTGCTTAGCACCCAGAGGAACAACCGTCAAATCAGTACCGGCACACATCTGGATTGAACTATCCTTGTTGATGCTGGCGTAATCGCCATCGGCCGAGAACGATACATAAGGCAACTGGTGTGTAGTGATTTCGTAATACTTGGTAGTAGTACAGCCACCCAGACCACGAACCTTAGCCTGAACCTTCACGGTATCCAGACCTGGAGTAACCGAACGGTAAGTAAATGTATCGGCAGAGAAGTTGTCGTTCCAGACATATACATAATTCGAATCAGGTTTGATAACACTCAACTTAGCCGAAGCGCCGGCACAAATGCCATCAACACTGGCCACATTCAGCGTAGGAGCTGGAGTGAAGGTCAACGAGAATGGAACATTGGTGTAGCAACCGTTATCGGCGATAGCCTTCACATTACCCTGAACTGGAGAATAAATCAACTTGTAAATGAGCGTATCCTTGTTGACACCACGCACACCCGAAACACCAGACCACTCATAATGATTTGCACCCATGGCCGTCAGCTTAACAGTATCACCTTCACAAACATTCTTGCTGCCATCAATCCAAGGATTTGGCTTTTCAAGAATAGAGATGGTGAATACCTTGGTAGACTGACAAGAGCCAAGATAACCAGTCAAAGAAACCGTCTGAGCGGTAGTGGTAGCTGCAGGGATGTAAGTGGCACTGTCGCTGCTTTCCAGCGCATTGGTCCACTTCCAAGTCTTGGCACCTGTTGCAAGCAGTGTCAAAGCATCGCCCGAACAAACATCAATATTGTCACCGGTCACCTCTGAATTAGCAGAGTAATCCTTGCTGGCGTAGAGGCGGATGGTAGGCGAACTTACAAGAGAAACCTTGTAAGATGCAGAGCCCACACACTTGTTCTTGTCGATAACCGAAACCTTGAATGTCTTGGATTCAGTAATGACAGGAGTGATAGTAGATCCAGCACCATCAGTACCCCAATCGAAGGTAGTGGCGTCAGGCGAAGTGGCAGTCAGCGTCACTACTCCATCCTTACAAGCCTCCTTGTCGCCATTGATAGCAACAAGCGGTGAAGAATGAACCTTGAACGTGAATACCGAATCAGCACGGCAGCCATTCTTCCAGCCACTCAGCTGAACACTGAACGGAGCAGGAGAAGTAACATCACGCGAGTAATCACCCGTGAGTGAAGTATCAGAAGGAGCGTTAGACCATACATACTTGTCGGCACCGTGACCGGTAACCGTCATAGTCGTATTTTCGCAAGGATAATCATTACCGGTGATGTAAAGCTCAGGCAATGCCCTTACAATTACAGGAACCGTATCGAATGAAGAACAGCCAGCCTTCTTCTTCAGAACACCTTCTACAACGATGTTGTATGTGCCACTCTCCTTCATCACCTTATTGTAAGTGTTGGTAGTGTCAACACCATCCCAAACATAGTAACAAGCGGTGAGATTGTTGATAGCCGACAACTGAAGGCCGGTACCCGCACAAATCGACTTGGCACCATCAATAGTGAAGACAGGACGCTGTGTAGGCTGGATGGTCTGATAGATTGTGTTCTTACAACCATTCTCATCAACACCCCAGAGAGAGATGACCTCATTGGTATCAGCAACGTAAGGATTATACTGATCAGAAGACACTGTTGTCTTTCCTTGTGTCCAGATGTAACTCATAGCGCCGCTCGCAGAGAGATCGGTATAAGTATTGGTACAAGGCTGGACATCACCCGAAATCTTCAACTTAGGCAGATTGTTTACAGTAACAGTGGTACTGTAAGAACCCGTACATCCTGTTGAAGAGGAAGTTGCCATCAACGTAATCTTGGTAGCCACCCGAGGCGAAACATAAACACTGTTGTCTGCATTCACCTTCATGGCAGCGGCACCAGACCAAGAGTAAGTCACATCCTTAGAGTCAGAGAATGGAGACAACTTGACGGAGTCACCAAGGCAGACAGAACCGTCACCCTGGATAGAAATTACAGGCGCTGCATTGACCTTGACAGGGATAGAGAGAGCGGCGGAACAAACACCATAAGTACCAACCACATTATAAATCTGGTCGGTGGTAGGAGCCACCACAATCGAAGCCTGATTCTTAGTAGGATCACCATTCCAAACGTAAGATGAAGCACCAGATACAACCAGACCGATTTGAGAACCAGCACAGACGGAAGAGGCCTTGCTCTCATTTACGAGCTTGAACTTAGGCTGCATGATGATGGTAGCAGAATCGGAAACCTTACACTGATTAGAATCGGTGGCAGTAACATAATAGGTAATCGTATCAGCAATGACATGAGCAATAGAGTCGCCCATCTCATTGGTACTCCAACGGTAAGAAATGATATTGGAACCAGAAGCCTTGGCAGAGGCAATTGCACCTTCGCAGACTGGCGACTTAGCCTTGATATGAATCAAAGACTTAGGTCTCATGGTAACCGTCTTAGTGGCGATACCAGTACAGCCGTTAGCCGAAGTACCAGTAACTGTGTAGACCACACTCTGACCATTCTGAGCCGAGAACTTGTCGACGAGTGTATCCTTGGCAGCAGGATAGCCATCCCATACATAGGAAGCTCCCTTCTGCGACAAATCAATACCCTTGGCAATCAAATGGACAGAATCGCCGTAACAGATAACCTCATTTCCCACAATATTGATTGAAGGAGAAGTGGCAACCGTAATAGGCACCTTGATGCTGGCCGTACAACGGAGTGTATCGGTAGGGTTGGTAGGATAAGCATACTTATCAACACCTGAGAGTACATAAGTAGAAGAAACCGTAGGTGCGGTGATAAACATCTGGTCATTATAATAAGGACCCATCTCCTCACCATTGACAGTCCAGTAATACTCATTGGCACCTTCAGCCACCAAAGAGAGTTCAGAACCACGGCAGACCGTATCAGAGACACCCGAAGCCAACTGGAGTTTAGGCCGCTCGTTGACGGTCACCTCTGCCTTGGCAGTGGCCTCACAATTGGAAGTGTTATCAGTAACCGTCACAGTGTAAGTGGTGACACCCACCTTGGCTGGAGAAGGCTTGATAACCTGAGAGATGTCGCTATTGCTCCAGTAATAGTCGTAGTCAGCATTCGGATTGTCAGGAGTAACGGAAAGGATAGCCGACTCACCTTGACAAATGAAGGCCGAAGTGGCATCAACCGTAAACTGAGGAACATCCAGAATAGTAACCTTGGTAGTGTATGTGGCCTTACAACCAGCGGCAGAGAAGCCGTAGAGGGTATAAGTCTTCTCACCAACTTGCGAAGCAGGAGTGGTGATATTGTCGGCGATAGTGTCACCGAAATCAGGCCATACATATTTCAAACCGATAGGACGAGCCAAAAGTCGGATGGAGTCATTAAGACAGTAAGAAAGGTCGGCATTCAACGAGATGACAGGAATTGCCTGAATCTCTACGTTGACTGTACGCGAAGCTTTACATCCCTTGGCAGAAACGCCGACTACTGTATGAGAGTAGTTGAGACGTCCCTTGATAGTGTCACCAGGATAGTAAACCTGTCCCGCTGTTGTACCATTATCCCAGTTGTAAGACGAGACATTGGTAGAAGTTGCGGTTGGAGCAGCGAACAGACGGAGGTGATCGTTGGCACAAAGTTTGACAACATCATCCTCGCCAACCACTGTCTCAGTCTTGTAGCTGTCAGAGTTGAGCGCCGAAGTAATCTGAAGAACAGGAACCTCATATTGAGCAATCTTGACCTTCTGAGAATCGGTACATCCAGCAGCGTTGGTAGCAACGGCAGTGAAGGTGGTAGCACCTGAAACCAAAGTGGAAACAGTGTCACCAGTAGCACCCGTCAGCTTGCCACCCGTCCAGATATAGGTCCACGACTTGCTGTCGGTAGCTCCCTTTTCAGGAGTAGCCCACAACTTAACCTGCTGGTCGGAGCAGACACCATCGGCAGAAGCCTTGACATTGAAGGTAGGTGCCGTAAGTGTGGTAATAGTGAAGTTGCGGGTGGACTTACAGCCATTGGCATTGGCTCCTACCACAGAGTAGTAATAAGTGCCATCTGCCGAACCCTTAGGAGTAAGCGTGAACACATCCTCGGCAGGGTCATTATCAGAAGTATTCCAAGTATAAGAAGTAGCACCTGCAACCTTCAGAGAGAGTTGCTCGCCTTCACAAATGGAAGTACGGCCGCTGACCAAAGAGATTTCAGGATTTTCCTTCACCTCTACATTGACCGATATAGGTTCAGAAGCACATCTGGCACCCGTGGTAAGCATATCAACACCGACAATCTGATAATAATGAGTACGGGCTGAGGTCATAGACTCGCTATAGACATTAGAAGGAAGAGCGTCGCCATTGTCAACATAGTACAACTGGGCACCGTTGAAGTTCAATTTCAAAGTAGAACCCTGGCAAAGGGTTGTCTCACCAGTGAAGGTAACAACTGGCTTAGCCTGCACCTTAATAGTACGTGTAACAGTATCAGAGTGACAGCCATTGGCATCGTTGACAACGAGCTTGAATACATCTTGCGTATTCATGGTAGGATAAATTTCCTTGGTTGTCTCCGAGAAGTTCTTGTCCCCAACACGACTCCAGTGATAACTATAAGCATCAGAAGCAGGAGTAGCCGAAGCCAACAGATTGGCAGGAGATCCGGCACAAACCAAATCACCCTCAGGAACCTGAATATCAGCAACTGGGTTGGCCCAGACCGCATACTGTTTAGACAAACGTGAAGAACAGCCCGTTGACTTCTGAGTAACAGTGACTGCAATGTCACGTGTTGTAGAGATATAGGTACTCAACTTGTTGGTAGTGTTCTTAGGATCCTCACTCCAATAGTAAGTCAAGTCACTCTTGTTAACTACATTGGTAACATCTGCCGTCAATTCGAGCGGAGCGCCCGAGCAGACAGAAGTAGAACCAACCAAATCAATGATAGGCGAAGCCATCACCGTATCGGCCACCAATATCTGAGCTGAACGGCAATACTTATTGGTACCTTCCAGCTTGTCACGGCCATACACATAGAAGTGATGGTTTCCGACTGTGAGTGCCATGGAGGTATCAGACTTGGAGAGCGCCTTGTTATCTACGAAGTAAGATTCAGCACCCGTCAAATACAAGTGAACAGGATCTGCATCACAATACAGCGTCTTAGCTGTATTCTTGACAACTGGAGATTTCTGAACAGAGATGGTACGTTCAGCAGGCAAAGACTGACAGCCATGTACGGCATCAGAAGCAATCACCTTGAAGATATCATCAGCCTTTATGCTTGGTGTGATAACCGCACTGGTTGGCTTGTATGAAGCATCAGAAGAACGAGTCCAAGTATAATTGTAAGAAGAGCCTGAAGAAGCACCCGCACCAACCGCCGTCAAAGTAACGACAGAGTCGGTACAAGCAATATTCTGATTGGCTGATATGGTAACCGTAGGATTATTGAATACCGTGATTTCCTTAGAAACAGAAGTAGAACAACCCGACTTGGTATCGGTAATAGTCGCTAGATAAGTACGTGAATGGGTCAACGTATCTTTCAACGTGTTAGTCTTGTTGAGCGAGAAGCCCTCCCAATTATAAGAATAAGTGGAAGTGCCACCGACAGCCAAAGAGATAACAACCTCACCACCCGAGCAGATACCATCCTTAGAGGCGGTCACCTCAACACGAGGCGCACTGCTTATGTTGTCGACAACAACCAAAAGCGGCGAAGTACAATACTTATCGGTATAGTTGGACAACTTGGTACGGCCAAATATATTGGTACGGACATCAGTAAGCGCTGAGAAAGTGGTATCAGCCGTATTGGTCCAGTTGCCACCATTGTACTGATATTGCTGAGCACCCGACATGGAGATGCGGACCTCATCACCCGAACAGTAATTGGTAAGGGCAACATTGGAGATAACAGTAGGCTTCTGAACCAGAATCGTCTGAGAAGTAGGGTCAGACTGACAACCATGAGCGTCAGTGACAGAGAGCGAGAAGGTCTCGTCAGCTGAAAGCTTAGGTGAGTAAGTGCTGCTGGTATTCTTGAATGTAGGATCAGACAAACGGGTCCAACTATAAGAGAATGGAGCTGTGCCATATTTAGCGGCACCTGTCAAATTGACAATAGAATCAGTACATATGGTAGAATAATCGTAAACGATATTCGCCATAGGATTCTGATAAACATCAATCGTCTTGGTTACAGAAGCGGAACATTGAGTATTATCATCAGTAACCGTGGCCGTAAAGGCTTGTGAAGAAGTCAACGAGACAGTATGCTCATTTTTCGATTCTTTCGGATCATCCTGCCAAGCATAAGTGTAACCTGTTTGCTGCAAGCCGGAACCATTGACGCTGACCGTCATGGTAACATTCTTGCCCGAACAGATACCGTCATTCGAGGCGGTCATCTTCAGAACTGGCTTGTTCTGTGGATTGACAATCACATCCAAAGTATCAGGACACTGATTCAAGAAACCAATCACACGATAGGTTGCCTTGTAAGCAGGAGAAACACGCGCTGAATTCAAACCAATATATTTGGCATCAAGCAGCACCTTGTTAGGGTCATACCAGTTGTAAGACTGGGCACCCGAAACCAACAGGACAGCAGTATCGCCCTGACAGAACTGGACGGTTCCATCGGCAGCCAAAGTGGTGTGTAACTGAAGATCAGGAGCCTCTTTCACAGAAACCGTCTTGGTAGCGGTACTGATACAACCCGTAGAAGTCTTGGTACCAGCCACCTGATAAGTGGCGGTCTTATTGACACGGTCGGTATTCAGAACTGCACTCTTGCTAATCGTTTTGGTAGGGTCAGCAACATTGGTCCAGACATAACTGTCGGCACCCGATGCTGTAAGTGCGGTAGAGGTCCAAGGACAAATCTCTGCATCTCCATCGATAGCAAGAATTGGCGACTCGTTGACCGTGATAGGCTGAGATATATGATACTGACAGCCATTGGCATCCTCTGCCAAAACCGTCACCATCTTGTCGGCTGCAGTTACATTGGTAACCGTGAACGAAGTAGAAGAAGTGATACCAGAGTTCCAATAGTAGTTGACTCCAGCTACTGGATTCTTGATAGCAAGTTTCAACTCGTTGCCGGCACAATAGGTAGTCTTGCCACTCAACTGGAATACAGGAAGAGCAAAAGCCTTGACTGAAGCAGCGTCACTGGAGACACAACCATCCAAATCAGCTACCAGATAATAAGAAGTAGCCGTATTGGTAACTGGCTTGACTGTGATAGTTGATTTATCAGCAGAAATTTCGCTAACTGCACCACCTACTGTCAATTCTGTAGTGTGGGCAGGGTCGGCATACCACTTGTAAGTTCCAGCCGTGTTGCCTACCGAAGCCTGAACGGTAATCAAATCACCCTCGCAGACATTCTGCGAAGAGGCTCCTATACCGCTATAAGTAAAGTTGATGACAGGATGCTCTACAGCAACCACATTCCAATCATACTCATCAGAATAACAACCCTTGTCGGTATAAGCCTTGACGGTAAAGTCTGTAGTGGCATTGATAACCGGATTGATAGAAGCGGATGTTTCATTAGTACTCCAGAGGTATCCCATAACAGGATGTGCTTTTTCTGAAGTGGCAGAAGCTGTAAGTGTAACCTTGCTGCCGATACAAGCTTGCTGGGCACCTACAACAGTTACAGAAGGCTTGGCCATCTGAACGAAAGTGAAGGTATCGCGGCCCACACAACCATCGGAAGTGGTACCAGTGACATAATACGAAGTAGCAACAGCAAGAACAGTCAGTTTGCTACCCTTCTGAGGAGCGCCCATGACAGGAGATGTCCAACTCCAGTTAGCTTCATCAATGGAGGCAGTAGAACTTGCCTGCAGAGTACGCGAGACCTTGGCATCCTCACAGAAGAGGCT
>OBMA010001513.1_pt1 | contig 14229 bp, 7 predicted proteins | sample 1539141 | NCBI WGS metagenome assembly OBMA01 (sample SAMEA3991484, study PRJEB22521) | metagenome | biome: anthropogenic terrestrial biome; feature: sewage plant; material: raw primary sludge | place: Sweden | collected 2012-09-26 | reverse complement strand
AGTTCAGACGTGTGCTCTTCCGATCTAGGATGAATCCAGCTCACATCCTTCAGGGCACAAGGCTCATTCAGATTGAGAGTCAGATTTGATGAAAGCATGTCGCGGGCATCATCGCTGACCTTGACAGTACGCCATGGCGACTTGCAAGGAGTCTGCATATAGCCTTTTGTGCCCTGGGCATCAGGTGTAAGACAAGATTCGAAGATCATATTTTGATCATCCAGGACAAGACTCATCAATGAATAATCCACAAGTTCTGCTTCATGAATATTGATGTATAGTCCGTTGTCAGTCTTCATCTGCAGAGAAGTCTGCACCGCTGTCGGTGAGATAAATGTCTCCGAAGCATTCGTTGTCCACGCTTTCTGCGATAGATGGCGTATCTGTGACAGACGGCTGGTCGTATAGTCAAACTCCTGAGTATCATAATCTCCGGGAATCCAGTAGGCGGTATGATCACCGGCCATCGCAAATTGAGTCTTCTCCTCCTTGATAACGAAGTAATTAAGATTCTTCTGTTGTGGGAATTCATAACGGAAGCCGACACCATCATCATACACACGGAAACGGATGATGATATTCCGGTCTGTCGCTTTTTGATTTAGAGTGACAGCAAGCTCGTTGTAATGATTCCGAATGTCACTGTTCTCACCCCAGACAGGATGCCAGGTCTCGTCAAAAGAAGAGTTTTTGGCATCTGTCTCTGTGAATCCTTCCATCAGGTCGGTCTCTTTATCGCCGGCACTGGCATACTTGCTTTTAAGAAGTTGTAGTCCCAAATGACTCGGTTTAACGACCGGCTTCTGCTTATACGTCATCTGATATGTAGGTACACCGCCGTCCACACTAAAGTTGACAACGATATTGCCGTTAGGTGACTTCACCTCATCCGCAAATGTAAGTAGTTGCATTGCAGAGAATATAAATAAACATAGTAATTTTCTCATTTTCTTTCACTTTGTTGTATTAATGTTGTTATAGTTTCATTGAGTAATGTGTTACTGATGAGATCTTCTATATTCAGATGCATACGATAACGCCAATAATGACGGGGATTGGCAGGAATATTGATACGTTCCTTTTCGGGATCAGCCAGTCTAACATCCTCATCTATCGACAGCCAGTCCTGCAACGAGAGCAGACAGAGCATGGAGGGACAGGCGAGCTGACGGGATACAATCTCCTTGGCAAGCCATCCCGGTAGATCATCGGGGGCATCACCACCATGATGAAGCATCGTATGATAATAGTCCTGGGTGCGCTGACGATCCTCTCTCCACCATTCTCTCAGAGTTGGCATATCATGAGTGGATATGGTAGATACTGAATGATATGGATATCTCGAAAGATGTCCGAAATGTTCATGAGCATCTTTAGGCATCGACTGAATTTCAAGACTGAGGATTCTGAGTTCATTCATCACCCAAGGCACACAGTCCGGTACCATTCCTAGGTCCTCACCACAGACCAGCATGCGTGTTGCCTGAGTGAGAAGTGGCAGTTTTTTCATGGCCTCTTGATACCAGAACTGATTATGCCGACGATAGAAATAGTCATTATATAACCTATTGAAGTTGTTCTTCTCCCCATCGCTGAGAGCCTGGAATATAAAATCAAGTTGAACACCAATACGGGGATGATATGTATCGGGATGTTGATGGTCACGGACAAAAAGTACATCACTGATCAGAGCATACAGTCCATCCCGAATCCAGATATCATCACCCGAAGTCTTGCCATTGAAGGCTGCCTCAACCTTACGTTGGGTATCAAACTCAGGTTTCATCCTGTACATATCGTGATGAGTATGATCAAGGAATGTCTTACGGACCTTATCTGCCCAGGGACCAAAGACCTTATCTATCACCCAATCGGTGATAAACGGTTCAGCAAAGAAATCCTCACGGAACCGTATTCCGTAACTTTCGATCTCCTGAGTTGTCATCGGTAGGGCTGGTGAAAACTGCCCCAGAAGTCCATGAACAGCATTCACGGGAATCTCCCAGATACGGAAGAATCCCAGAATATGATCGATACGATATGCATCGAAATATTCTGCCATCTTACGGAAACGGTTTACCCACCAGGAACAATTGTCTTTCAACATCACATCCCAGTTATAGGTAGGGAATCCCCAGTTCTGTCCATTGGCAGAAAATGCATCCGGTGGCGCTCCTGCCTGTCCATTGAGGTTAAAATAAAACGGTTCTACCCATGCTTCCACACTGTCACGGCTGATGCCGATAGGAATATCTCCCTTGAGGATAACTCCATTCTTTCTAGCATAGTTGTTGACTTCGCACATCTGAGCATCCAGAATGAACTGGATGAAATAGTAGATGGCCACCTCTTTATATAAGGTGGTCGTTGAGGTAGACATCAACTTACACTCGTTCTCGTCAAAAGAGTGATGGTCGGGCCAGTTGCCAAACTTTGATGTGCCATATTTATCACGATAATAGCAGAAGGCGGCATAGGGCACAAGCCACGTCCGATTGGCATCAAAGAATGACTTAAACTCCTTGGTCTTCATCATTAACGTTCCCTCTTGCCTGTATAAATCAGTGAGGTATGCCGTCTTTGCCTCATTCACCCGTTCGTAGTCTATCTGAGATAAAGCATTCAGCTCTGCCTGTAGGTCTTCATACTTCTTGGTCAAGGTCTCATCTTTTAGCCGGGGTAAGGCATTAAGATCGGCATATTGTGGATGGAGAGCATAGATACTGATACTATTGTACGGATATGAGTCTGTCCACGTATGTGTGATGGTCGTATCGTTAATCGGCAGTATCTGGAGAACCTGCTGATGAGTCATAGCCACCCAGTCGATCATCTTCTTCAGATCACCAAAGTCCCCAATACCAAAACTTGTTTTGCTACGTAAAGAGAATACCGGTATCACAGTGCCTGCTCCTCTCCAGGGTTGAAGTTGAAAAACTGCGGGTTCCATCTCACGCACATCCACCTCATTTGCTTTAGGACTGGGAACATCCACCACACGGTTGGATCCGTTCTCCCATACCGGATTGAGTTCATTCCCCTCTTCCTGAATAACAAATTTGAATTCTATAATCGGTCTTTCAAGCTTATCGACATCAATGGTTGCGACCCATTCATTATGACTGTGCTCCACCATTGATTCAGCCCTCATGATATCCCATTCGCCAAGGGCCTTCACATCTCCAACAATGGCCAAACGCTCATTCTTATTCAACTGGGGTGCACGGACTTTAAGGCGCAAGGTATGCTTAAAATCACTCACGCTGCTCATCATCTGTTTACGGTTAGAAACACAATCCGTAAAGGCAGAACTGTAAAGGTATGAATTCTCTGGTATATCCAACCAGTAATCGCTAGTGATATAACTCGTTGTTTGATCGCCGACAAACTCCAAACGATGAGGAACAACGATCCACTCACGCCTTATCATCGTGCCATTTCGAATGACACTATAGGAATAATCGATATATTTCACAACTTTTGAGGCTAACTTGACATCAGCTCTCCATCGCCTGCCGTCAATGGTAGTCATCTTAACAGCCTCTTTCGTGCCATCATTCTTACCATCGAAACATAATATATCAATGAATAATTCCTCACCGAAAACGGTCTGATACTCTATGTTAAACTGTACTTTCATAGGTGTGACTTTAAAGATCATGCGGTAAAATTACAATAAAAAGAAATGATGTTATTCCGAAATGAACGCGAAATCGGCATTTTATTGATGCAAACGATTGCATCAGATATGATTACTTTTTCTCTCCTATTGTCTCTTTGATAATGAAAACGGCACAAGCGCCAAGCAACAGGCAGATTCCTGCCACCACCAGCATCTGACTCTGTGAACCGCCCACAGCAGTAAGAATAGTTCCGCCCACGGATGCAGCTACAATCTGAGGTATACATATTGTCCCGTTAAACAAACCCAGATATACTCCCATGTGACTTCCATCAAGGGCATTGGTCACGATGGTAAAGGGCATTGCCAGCATTGCAGCCCATGCACAACCTATTAACAGATAAGGAATAAATAGTATATACTGATTGCTAATAAACGGAACCATACAGAAACCTACTCCACCTAGAATCAGACTCAAGGAATAAGCGATCTTTCTGTTCCCGAGCATTGGTAGAACCACAGCCCATATCACTGATCCGATAGCCTGTACGGCAAAGAGCACCCCTACCCAGTTGCCTGCTGCCTGATAACCCTCGGAAACCACATTCGTAGTATTCCAACAGGTATCGGCTATCGCTCCATTGGTATAGGTCCACATGTACATAAATGCCGACCAGCAGAAGAACTGAACTAGTCCTACCGTCCAAAAAGCTTTAGGAGCCTTAGCCAGAATTCTGATGATATTTACCTTTTCCTCATTCAGCGGCTTTTCAAGTCCATGATATTCTGCATACTCCTTAGGAGGCATTTCCTTCACTTTGACCGTTGTGTAAATCACGCAAAGTATTAATATTACCGCACCCGTATAGAACGAATAGATCACAGAATCAGGAACAACCCCTTTGTCTGCCACATTTTTGACACCAATATATGTGAATAGAAATGGGAATACAAATCCCACCAACGATCCTGCATTACACAAAAAACTCTGTATCGAATAAGCCAATCCTTTCTGTTTCTCATTGACCATATCACCCACCAGCATCTTAAACGGTTGCATGGCCATATTGATACTGGTGTCAAGAAACATCAGTGATGCCAGTCCGAACACCATTGCCGTAGCCACCGTCATTCCGAAACTCCCCGCGTTCGGCAACAGGCACATCACGATGACAGCGAAAGCAGCTCCAACAAAGAGATAAGGTATACGTCGACCGAAACGGCACCATGTCTTATCACTCAGTGTTCCGATGATCGGCTGAACAATAATACCCATCAGCGGTGGAAGTATCCAGAAATAACTCAGGCTGTGAGGATCTGCTCCTAACGTCGAGAATATTCTACTGATGTTTGCACTCTGAAGCGCATAAGCAATCTGGACTCCAAAGAATCCGAAACTGAGATTCCAAAGTTTCCAAAAGTTTAGATCTGGTTTTGTTTTCATGTCTTTCTTATTTTTTTAGTTGCCTTACGGGCCTGTCTCAATGATGAAAGGCAGGCAGATAAACCTGATATTAATAATTAATGATATTCACTTCTCTTGTTGTTCCTCTGATAATCAGTCGGGTACGTACCACCTTCTTGATTGTTTTTCCTGCGGGAATAATATTTTCCACATGGTCAATCAGTGTCTTTGCAGCCTCACAACCCACATCGAAGCCACGTTGTTCTATCGTAGTCAGCATCGGGTCACATGATTTTGCACGTATGCCGTCCGTAAATCCGCATATCGATAAATCCTCAGGGATCCTATATCCCAGATTCTTTGCAGAATAGAGAATGCCGAGAGCCGTATCATCGTTGACAGCAAAAAAGCCGTCCGGCGGATTATCAGAACCCAGAAGCACAGGAGTGACGATCTCCGCATCATGTCTGTTATCACATTTCCGCACAAGATGTTCATCAATGGCAATACCATGTTTGAACAAAGCGTCCTTATATCCGTTGTAACGGTTTTGCACAATCTGCAAATTCATTGCAGAGCCAAAGAATGCAACACGTTTGCATCCTGTCTCAATAAGATGTGAGACTCCCATAAAACTCCCCGCATAGTCATCCACCACCACATGACTTGCACTCACGCCAGTGCAAATACGATCATAAAAGACCAACGGTATGCCTCGGTCGAGAAGATTCTGGAAATGGTCATATTTCACCGTGTCCTTCGCCTGTGATACGATGATACCCGACACACGGTTTTCTACGAATGAACGGCATATATCCACCTCCTTCTCGTATTTCTCATCGCTCTGAGCGACCATGATCCTATAACCTAATTTTGATGTGATCTCTTCTATTCCGGCAAGGACAGTAGAAAAATAGTAATGAACAAACTGTGGTATGATGACACCTATGACTTTCACGGGCTTGATCTTACTGTAACGCAGTGTTTCCGCTATCACATTTGGAGTGAATTTATGTTCATTTGCAAAACGTTGAATAAGTTCCCTCTTCTCCTTACTGATATGCGAGCTTCCTTGAAGAGCCCTCGAAACAGTCGACACAGAAACTCCCAATTCCCGTGCGATGTCTTTCATTGTCTGTGGTGATTTTTCTTCCATGGTCAGATTTTAATATGGGTACAAAATACTATCTCTGTTATTCTGGACAAAGATATGCAAAAGGTTAATCCATTATCATCCGCACCTATCATATATGCAAATAAAATCGATGCAAACGTTTGCACGACAAATTTACAATTTTTTCTGTAAAAAAAGAACAATAATAGTCAATCAATTCTATCTTTGCATCAAAATCTAATTGAAACGCATATAAAAATCGTAGACAACTATTGACTAATAATAACGTTAACTTTTAAAAAATGATGAAGCAGGTAAACTTTAGAATCCCTTGTAGGGTATTCGCCCTTTTATTAGGGTTGTTCCTATCGGTTGGAGTCTTCGCACAGAACATTGTTGTGAAGGGTCACGTTAAGGATGCTACAGGTGAAACGATTATCGGCGCAAGTGTGAAAGTTGCTGGTACCTCCACTGGTACGGTAACCGACTTTGACGGTAATTTCACGCTGAACGTAAAGAAAGGTGCAAACCTGATTATTTCTTACATTGGATATACCAGTAAGACAGTTCAGGCAGCTCCAAGTGTAACGGTCATTCTTCTAGAAGACCAGAAACAACTAAAAGAGGTTGTAGCCATCGGCTACGGTCGAGTAAAGAAAAACGACGTGACAGGTTCTGTCACAGCTATCAAACCGGATGCAATTAATCACGGTCTGCAAACGAACCCTCAAGACATGATCCAAGGTAAAATCGCCGGAGTAAGCGTCATCAGTAACGATGGTACCCCAGGTGGTGGTGCACAGATCCGCGTCCGTGGCGGTTCATCTCTTAATGCCAGTAACGACCCGTTGATCGTTATCGACGGTCTTGCAATGGACAATTATGGCGTAAAAGGACTCGCTAACCCATTATCAATGGTCAACCCTAATGATATAGAGTCTTTCACCGTATTGAAAGATGCGTCTGCAACAGCAATCTACGGTAGCCGTGCATCTAACGGTGTCATCATCATTACGACCAAGAAAGGTCAAGCAGGAAGTGCTCCTAAAATTAGCTATAGTGGCAACGTTTCTATGAGTACGAAGAAAAAGACAATTGACGTAATGGATGGTCCCCAATACATGGAATTCATCAAGAATCTTTATGGTGAAAACAGTGAAGCTTATGCAGCTCTAGGTTATCTCGACGCTAACGGTAATAAGCAATATGCGAATACCAACTGGCAGGATCAGATTTACCGTACAGCAATCAGCACTGATCAAAACATCACAATAAGCGGCGGTCTTAAGAACATGCCTTATCGTGTTTCTTTAGGTTATACTAATCAGCCCGGTATCATTAAGACTTCCAATTTTGAACGCTATACAGCTGGTTTCAATCTCTCTCCATCGCTCTTGAAGGATCATCTCAAACTGAACCTCAATGCGAAAGGTATGTATGCCAGAAACCGTTATGCTGACGGTGGTGCTATCGGTGCAGCCAACTTTATGGATCCCACAAAGCCTGTAACAGCCGACAATTCTATCTACAATTCATATTTTGGAGGTTATTCTCAGTGGTACACAGCGTCTACTTACGCTGACCCCACATGGACTCAGACGAGTAACCGTAATGCGACAGCCAATCCATTGGCTATCCTCGAACTGAAAAATGACAAAGCTATATCTAAAACATTCATCGGAAACATGGAAGCAGACTATTCTGTTCATGGTTTTGAAGACTTACACCTTCATGTAAATGCAGGTGCAGACATCTCCACAGGTAACCAGACCACAAACATCAGTCCATATTCTAAAAGCGACAATTACTACGGATACTACGGATGGAACTCCATGGATACCTACAACCTTTCACTCTCTACTTTCGCACAGTACATGCATGACTTTAACAAAATTCATCACGTAGATCTCATGGCAGGTTACGAATGGCAACATTTCCACAAAAAGACAGACTGGGACGGAAGTGGCTTTTATCCATTAACCAACACAGAGCATCCGGGAGAGAAATATAATGAGCCTACTACCATAACCCTTTACAAAACAGAAAATTATCTTGTCTCTTTCTATGGACGTTTGAATTATAGTCTGATGGATCGTTATCTTATGACATTCACACTACGTGATGATGGTTCATCTCGTTTCAGCAAAGGAAACAAATGGGGTCTCTTCCCTGCCGTAGCATTAGCTTGGAAAATCAATGAAGAACCGATAATGAAGAGTTTAGAAACCATCAGCGATTTGAAACTTCGTGCAGGTTATGGTGTTACCGGTCAGCAGGAAGGTATCGGCGACTATACCTATATAGCTACCTATACTCCTAACGTAGACCACGCTTATTATCCGGTAACAGGAACTGGTATTACTTACCGTCCTGATGCATACAACAATAGCCTGACATGGGAAAAGACAAAGACTTGGAATGCCGGTTTAGACCTTGGGTTACTGAATAACCGACTGACATTCAATCTCGACTGGTACTATCGCAAGACTACCGATCTTATCAATACCGTATATGTATCAGCAGGTAGCAACTTCAAAAACCAAGTCTTGAGTAACATCGGCAGTCTGCACAATACTGGCTTCGAGTTTGCAACAACAGTACGCCCTATTCAGACAAAAGACTGGAAGTGGGAAATAAACTATAACATGACATTCAATAAAAACAAAATTGATGAACTCGTGTCTGGCGACGCAGCCAACTATTACGTTGCAACCGGTAGTATCAGTTCCGGTACAGGAGGTACCATACAGGCACATGCAGTAGGTCATTCAGTAAGTGCATTCTACGTATATCAGCAGGTATATGATAAGAACGGGAAAGCAGTCCCAAATACATTCGTTGACCGCAACGGAAACGGATATATCGACTCTGGTGACCGTTATTTCTACTACAAACCTGCAGCAGACGTACTGATGGGCTTAGGTTCTAAACTCCAATATAAGAATTGGGACTTTAGCTTCAACGCCCGTGTAAGTCTTGGTAATTATGTATACAATGACACAAAGGCTGGAACTTCAAAAATTGGTGCCGGTGATGTATATACACTAGGTTATCTAAGCAACCGCCCAGTAGCTTCACTTAATTATGGATTCAAGACAATGCTTACCGAGCAGACATACTCTGACTATTATGTAGAGAACGCATCGTTCCTCAAACTGGACAACATTACATTGGGTTATTCTTTCAGTAAACTGTTTGGTGCCAATATAAGCGGAAGAGCTTATGCCACTGTACAAAACGTTTTCACAATAACCAACTATGATGGTGTTGACCCGGAAGTTGCAAGCGGTATCGACAATAACCTTTATCCACGTCCATTCACATCCATCCTTGGACTAAGTCTAAACTTCTAACTTATTGAAAGGAATACAACTATGAAATTAAAAAATATAAAATCAATAATACCAGTCGCAGTAATAACTATAGCTGCTTTTGGTCTTGGTTCTTGCACTGGTGATCTTAATGTTGAGAACATCAATCCACAGCAGGTTTCTACATTCGATCAGGATGCTATCTTTAACAAGATATATGCAAACATGGTACTTACTGGTCAGACAGGCCCGGACGGTAATAAGGATATAGAGGGTATAGATGAAGGAACCAGCAACTTTATACGTCAAGTGTGGAACGCAAACGAACTGACAACAGATGAGGCGCACTGCCTTTGGGGTGATGCCGGAATCCCTGAATTCAACCATAATGCATGGAGTGACGCTCATCCTATGATGCAGGCACTTTATTACAGGCTCTATTTTGGAATCACTGTTTCCAATTTCTTCCTACAGCAAACATCAAACAGCGATCAAAAGACAAACACCCAACGTGCAGAAGCCCGTTTCATGCGTGCTCTTTTTTATTACTATCTGATGGATTTCTATGGAAATGTGCCAATGGTTACAACGGTTTCCAGCGAGAAAGCACAACAAGCTAAACGAGCTGACGTATTCAAGTTTATCGAAAGTGAACTTAAGGCTATCGACGGAGAAGACGCTACGTCTAAAGATGTCCTTGCTGATGCAAAGACCAACACTTATGGCCGTGCCGACAAAGCAGCAGCATGGCTGCTCCTGTCTCGCCTATACCTGAATGCAGAAGTATACACCGGTACTGCCAATTGGAGTGCAGCAAAAGATTATGCCAACAAGGTAATCAACTCAGGTTACACGCTGAGTTCAACAGCTAAGAATGGTTATAGCGGATACCAACTTCTGTTCATGGGTGATAACGATACAAACGGTGCACAGAATGAAATTATCCTTCCTGCAATCCATGATGGTGTAACCACACAGACATGGGGAGGATGCTTATTTATCATAGCATCTACAGCCAATGCAGATATTAAGACAAATTATCCTTACGGTACTTCAGAGAACTGGGGTGGTAATCGTTGCCGTCCTCAATTCGTTAAAAAGTTCTTCCCTAATGATGACGCCCCTGTAGGTACTCCAACAGAAGTAAAGAAGTCAGCAGGCGACGACAGAGCATTGTTCTATACCAAAGGACATACGCTTGATGTGAGCGATGAAACTGATTTCACAAAGGGTTATGCTTACATTAAATTCCTCAACCTTCACGCAGACGGAACAGCCACAAAACATACTCAGTTTGTCGACACAGATTTTCCAATGATGCGTGCAGCAGAGGCATACCTGAATTATGCCGAAGCTGATGCCCGTCTCAACAATGGCGAATGTACAACCGATGGTATCGCAAAGATTAAGGCACTCCGCACACGTGCCAATGCCAATACGAACCTATCTAAATTCACACTCGACCAGATTATTGACGAATGGTCACGTGAGTTCGGATTTGAAGGTCGTCGTCGCATGGACCTCATCCGTTTTGGTGAATTCGGTGGTCAGAACAAATATAAATGGGAATGGATGGGCGGAACCAAGAGCGGTTCTTCTTTTGATTCACATTTCAATATCTTCGCAATCCCATCAAGCGACTTGAATGCAAATTCGAACCTGACGCAGAATCCGAAATATTAATCATTTTGTTGAACAGTTTAATAAAGATTCAATATGAAAAAATTAAGTATATTGGCATCATTGCTTATAGGACTTACCGTCTTTACTGCCTGCGATAGTGACAGAGATGACAATCCTACGCTTCTGACGCCTACAACATTCACAATGAATACACCAGCTATTGGTGACAATACCGTCGATTTACAGACAAGTACCAGCGTGGAACTGAAGGCTTCACAACCCGATTATGGCTTCCCCACAGCTGTCATATATGGAGCACAGATTTCCATCAACGGCAACTGGGCTGATTCCGCTTCAGTATACACGCTTGACCAGACAGCAACGACTCCTACTATTAATGCGAGCAGTTCTGAAATAGACAAAGGCTTGATGATTCTGGGAGGGTTCACAGACCAAAGCATGCTCAATACAGACTCTGTATATAAAGTAAAGATCCGCATGACAGCTGCTCTTAGGAACGATTCAACGAACTTGGTTTATTCTAATGAAAAGACCATCAACGTATATCCTTATTATATGGAACTTAAGAGTGCAGATCCTGTCTTCTGGTACATGATCGGATCTGGTATTGGCGACGGAACATGGACGAACACCAGTAGTTGGGACACCTACAAGGCTATATTCCCGATGTCACTGGAGAAAGAGTATTCTTATGACAAGAAGACCGGTTTGGGAGAAATCCAATCGACTGTATATTTGACAACAGATGCAGGTACGTCAGGCTTCAAACTCATTCTTACTCCTAGCTCTTGGAACTCACAGTGGGGTATGAACAGCGGTGTATTCGCAAAGAACGACGGTGGTTCAGGCAATATTGTTGCTACCGAAGAAGGTTACTACACTTTGACCTACAATACATCAAAAGATGTTGTAACAATAGCAAAAGCAGCGAACCAGAATCCGACAGTATATACCACAGTAAGTATTATTGGACTTAACGGTGATTGGAATACAGATGTAGATATGACTCCGGCTAAGAACCAGGGTACACACAACCACATGTGGACAGCCCAGCTGACAGTAACCAGCACCACTGCATTCAAGTTCCGTGCTAATCATGCCTGGGATACGAGCTGGGGTTACGGTTCTGCTGATGGAGACATCAACCTCTATGGTATAACGAGCAGTGGCGGTCATAACATTGGTATCGCTCCGGGTAAGTACACGGTCTATCTGAATGATCTTGACGGATTCTTCCGCATCGTGCCTTTTACATAATAAACTAACATCTAACAAGTACAATTATGAAATTAAAATCATATATAATATTAGGATTGTCAGCCCTCACACTTGCAGCTTGTGATGACAGTTTCGGTGATTGGGCTCAACCTATCAGCAACGCACAGGATGCTACCGTATCCTTCGGTGCGGGTTCTGTGAGCGGAGTAAGTCTGATTAATTTTGCCAATGTTGCTGACGGTACCGACTCAGTACAGGTATGTAATATAACAGCTCCTACCTCATCTGATTCAAAGTATACGACGACTTATCAGATTATATTAGAAAAGGTAAAGACCTATAGTATCAGTGCGAATGGGAAAATGGCTTTCGCTGATCTGAAGAGCTATGTAGAGAGCACTTATGGAAAACGTCCTGTTGAACGTGACCTAGCTTCAATAGTTCGTGCGACAGTAAGCAATGGAACTACAGCAACACGTTTCGACTCACAGGGTTTCGCGATCAAGGCTCAGCCTGTAGCACCGGTTATTGAAGATACATATTACTATATTGGAGCTACTAACGGATGGAGTGTAACAGATCAAACTTACAAACTGTCTAACGGTGGTGGTGATGTATATGCTAATCCTGTCTTCACAGCTATCATTAAAGCTCCGACTGATAACTCTGGTCAGAGAGTTGATAACTGGTTCAAGATTGCTCCAGCTTCAGCTTACACCCTTTCAAGTTTTTGGGATTGCAAGTCATTCGTCTGCGCTACGGTAAACGGAGCCTCAGACCTCTCAGGAAAGCTTGTACTTGCCGACAACAACGGCAATGCATGGAATATGCCGGCTACTGACGGTGCTAAATTCTACAAAATGTCATTCAATATGCTTGACCAGACATACGAAATCTCAATTCTAAATTTCGAGAAATATATGTATGTCGCAGGTGATGGCAACGGATGGAGTCAGATAGATTACCTGTCGAGTGACAACTATGATGGAAAATACACCGGTTACATGTATCTGAATACACAGTACAAACTCTGCACCCAGCCAAACTGGAACGGTCCTAACTATGGTGCCGATTTCAGTACAGACGATGGAGCAGCGAACATGACCGTTGCAACCCCGGGATTCTACAAAGTTGATGCAGACCTCGTAGGAAAGACCATCTCATTGACAGCGATCACTACAATCGGCCTTATCGGTGATGCTACCCCTGGTGGTTGGAATACGAGCACAGCAATGACATATAATTCAACGGATCGCTGTTGGGAGGTAACTGCAACGGTGACGAGCGGTACATTCAAGTTCCGTGCGAACGACGGTTGGACATATAACTGGGGTGGAGATATGAGCAATCTTACACAAGATGGCGCAAATAACAACATCAGTGCAGGTACATATAGTTTCAAACTATATCCACTTTGCTCAGGTAAGAGCTACTGCACAATCACTCCTGTAAGTTCTGCCAAAGGATTCAAAGGAATTTTTCAATAGGTAATAACATACACATTTATGTTAGTTACATAGATTATAGATAGTATTTAGTAGTTTGTAGGGCTGGCCGTGAGGTTCGCCCTACTTTTTTTGATATATCTTTTAAACTTATCGGAAAAAGTGTATTTCACCCTCACGAATTTCAGTTTCTTATACAGACCTTTGCTACGGTCGGTGTGGTGGGCGACAATCCTAAATCTTGTCATTTTTAACCTTGAACATTGGTTTTTCATTTTTGGCCATCATCGTCACAGTTACATGGTTAACTAACAACATATAAACTCGTTATGGAGCTTTTGAATGGAGGAGTACCGTCACATTTTGTCATGGTGTCGTCACAGCGAAATTGGTGTTTTGTTATTCCCATTGATGTTTCTATTTTTTAGCGTCACTCCGCCATTTTCATTGGTTGTCAAGTAGTTATGGTT
>OBMA010001511.1_pt1 | contig 14234 bp, 12 predicted proteins | sample 1539141 | NCBI WGS metagenome assembly OBMA01 (sample SAMEA3991484, study PRJEB22521) | metagenome | biome: anthropogenic terrestrial biome; feature: sewage plant; material: raw primary sludge | place: Sweden | collected 2012-09-26 | reverse complement strand
GCTCTTCCGATCTTCTATGTTCAAAATTTTATTGAGTACAGTTTGTGAGCGCAACCGCTCATTATGATCATCAATCTTCTTGCCATCGGGTGCAACCCTACTGGTAACGATGTGGATGTGATTATTGGCAGTATCGTGATGGGCGTATATCAAGATCGGCTGCCCGATCTCTGCATAACCCATTTCTTTGAGATATTGGTGGGCAATATCTATCAACTGCTCGTGCGTATAGTCTTGCTTCTTACAAGATATGGCTACATGAAATTGGGTATTCTTGATGTTCTGATTGATTGACGAATACTTCACCAGATACTCCCGAAGATTGGAAGCAGATAGGTTCCCCGTCTTCTGCAAATAGCCGAAGTTGGCTATCTCTACAAGCTCTGCAGTGCCTTTAGACACTTTGCGCTCATTATAGTTTACGGCACTGAATGTGCTGCTCGATTTAAGTATGGTTGCTATCATAGCACTTTAATTGATGATGTATGTCGCCCAGCTTAAAGACTACCCAAGCGGCGACTGCCAACTGTGTGGTAAACATATTAAAGTGCCTCGAAACGATACTGCAAATATACCATATTTTGCGGAACAGTAGCAGAGTGTTTTCTCTAAAATCTGCATACCGAGTAAATAGTTTGTTAGATGCAAAAAGTCCCAAACTTATTATGCAGCTGAATTTGGATAGTTGCGAAGTTCTGTATTCATAATATGATTTGATATTGGCAGAAGAATCGTATTTGATAGTAGCTACTCAGAAATGGCATTCTGTACCTTGTTGCAGATTTCCTTTATCGCTTCATTTATCTCAGTAAATTTTTGGTTGTGCAGCCATACTAAAAACAAGTATTCTTTATACCAATCAGCCTTTTTTACCATATTGTTGAAAATGTTATATTCAGTTGATGATTCTTTTAGCTTGTATGACTGTACATATCCGTCTTCTTTGTGGATTGGCAATGACATCGTTTTAAGTCTCTTCTGTGCATCTGAAATTGTGATCTGTTCTGCTTCAGGAGATCGATGACTTGAACGATTCCTAACTTCTCTGATGTAATCAAAAATTATTCTTACTGAATATCCTACATTGTGTTCTGCACAAAAAGCCCATAATTTGGAGTTGTAGCTTATTGCACCAAGCGACTTTGCGTTGGCTATTTCTGCAGTAGAATTATACTTTACTATATGTTTTTTTATTTCATCGAATGTATTGTCTACCCTGTCATAGTAGTAATTTAGTAGCATCTCGACTTGTAAATGGGCATATCTGCAGTATTCATCAAAGTTGATAATATGGAAGCGTGTACCATACCGGTGTCTCATCATTTCTCTATTGTCAGAAATAAGCTGCGCCCTTATTTCGGTCTCCTTAACAAAAGAATAATCAATTAGAGAAGGTTGGCCATCGACATAATAGTCAAGACCTAAATACTTTTCTATGTGTTCAACACGTTTATCAAAGCCAGACGGATATGATGTCGCTTTTACGGAAGAGGTTATTCCTAACTTCCTTCGCAATTCAACACCAAACTCAGAATTCTGTTCTGTGAGTTGGAGTATTTTATTTAATACGGATTGTAATTTCTCGTTCATACCATCAACTTAGAAGTGAATCAAGCTCCATATTTAACTCATCAATGTCAACAGGCTTTGGAGATGGCACTGTGACTTTGTCTATGCGGTGTATCAACCAAAACGGGTTGTCTCGCTTATCTCTACATGATGATATAGCTAGCTCTGACTTATTTTGGTTTATACCTAAATCTCGAATACTCTTATGCATAGTTGCAAATATTTTCTTTCCATCCAACTCGAAATAAGCATATAGATGTTTAAGAACAATGTGTTCTGCCTTTTGTTCAGGATGATCTTCTAGATATTCCACCCATGAAGAAGACTTGGATAGAGCAAATTCAATGACAGTCGCATTCTTCTTTTCAAAATCCAGAACAGACATTGTTTCTACGTAGGTAACGCCAAAATCGGTCGTCTTTTGAGACGATCTTGCATCTTCTGCCAATGCTTGAAATCTTGAGTACAGACGCTGCCACACTGAGTCTTCTTGCCCTTTTATCATCTTTAGATATTGGAGCTTGCCATCAATGACGTTGATAAGATCAGGATTGCCTTTTTTAACGTGACCTTTCTCTGCTTTATACTTCGGAAAGAATTTAGCAAATGCTACTCCATATCCGTATCTCTCCCACATGTAAAGTATGTTGCGAATATCACGAACATAATCTCGCGTCACATTTATCTTATCAGAAACAATGATGCCAGTAACTTCGTGACGGGAGCCTTTCTTTTGCAGGCGCGTTTTCTTATCGTTAACAATAAATCTCTGTTCTTCAACAATATGCCACACTTCTTTACGAAACACACTATTCTCCTGATACACATTATGCATTGAACTGAACGTAATATCATCTGCATATCTGGAATAGTTCAATCCAAAACGTTTTGCCACGCCAGCTAGTCTGCGATCGAGGTTGTCGCATATCATGTTAGTAATAATGGGCGATGTCGGTGCGCCTTGCGGTAACACATAACGAACAGTTTGACCTCCATCTGCCGTCTGTACGATTTCTTTCATACAGCACATACCTGCAATTATATTAGCAACCGATACTGGGAATTTGAAAGGCTCAAGTTGAAGACGTTTCCAAACTCTTGCCTGTTCTATGCTCGGAAAGAAATCTTTAAGGTCAAGATTGAACACATAGTTCATCCCTCGATGCTTTTTGGCATTATCAGCTATCGAACGTCCCTCAGCAAATCCCATGGCGTAAGATGATGGCGTGTACATCGACTTCAGGATTTCGTTGATATAACTCAGAATAAGCTTAAAGCTTCTATTACGTGGGGCTGTGATAATACGTTCTCCACCAGTTTTCTTCTTAATTTTGAACTGGTGATATCGATGGAATGCATTATTAGGATTGCAGTAATAGTTGATGTGCTTCGATGAAAACGGATAGAACTTATCGCCAAATCCGACCGCAATCATCTCGTCATGCTTAATTTTATTAAGCAATTCAAGGAGGTCATTTTTATCGGCCATTGTTGTGGCCATCTTGGCTATCTGTTCTCTTTCCATTAGTTCTTTTATGTATAAAGGTCTTGAATATCAGTGAGCGGATTTCATTTCTTTATGTAAATATAGAATATAAAAATATACAATATATAGATAACACAATTGACAACATACAAGTTCTCAACGTTTACTCTACGACATTGTTTATCACCTGTACTGAGACAAGTGACATCCGACGAATACGTCGGACGAGTTCAAATTTATGTCCACTCACCAATAACTCAAAGACCTCTTTGTTTTTCTTTTACGATGCAAAGTTACTATATATGTATGAACGCTTTGTTCGTAATTTAATTGTAGCTCGTATCTTTTTTAATCGATGTTCCAATAAGCATCAGGATCGCCATCAAAAGCATCATCTATGTCCTGATCACTCCAACCTTCTACATCTTGCGCATAACTACCATTGTAGTTTTCATAGGTGCGCTCATCATCTTCAGCATAAAAATCGTCTTCCATATTTCATTAGTTTTGGATTTCTGATGCAAAGGTACATATTTTATACGAACTCTTTATTCGCAATATTTGTAGAATTATAAATTTCTTGCATTTTTGCGATTCTTTGCTGTATGTCATCAATGACACTTTGTGGTGATAATACAACTAAGTTTGCCCCATAGGAGGTAAGTTCACGGATAAGTTCGTAATTTTCTTTGCATTCGATTGAGAAGAATGAGCCGCCATGCAACATCGAATACAGCTTCCTGTATTTATTATCAGCATCTCCTCTATAATATCGTTGAGAATCGTGAAGTGGCTTGCTTATTACATAATCTTTGGAGACATCACTCACCCAAAACAGAATTTTCAAGACGGACTTCTCTGCATAATTGGTTACACCGACAATATCTTCAAATATTTCATTAATATCACCATTGTATTGTACGTACTTATGAGCAGGAAGTGGTTTAACTTTATCTATGCGTTCCAATCCAAAGTTCAGAATTTTTTTATCTGTTTCAGCTGCACAAACCAAGAACCATCTTCTGTTATATTCCTTTAGTAGGTATGGATGTACGTTGATAGTGAGAACCTCGTTAGGTACGTTGAATTTGTGATAATGCAATTCAACAACCTGCCGCTGTGATATAGCAGTAAATAATTCACCTATGAGATTAGTATTCTCCAATGGATTTTTAGTAAAAGAAATTATCTTATGTTCAGTGTTACGTACTCCCAATCCAAGCCGTAATCCTTCAAGGGCATCAAGATTAGGTAGCCCTTCAAATTGCCCAAGCAAAGATAATGCTTCACGAAGCAGGTATTCCTCATCATTGGAAAGGTCTTTCTTAAATATAGAGAAACCAGGAATTCTATATCGTAAACACTGTTTGGAATAAAACTTCTGCTTTTCGACATTATAGCCAGGTGCTGAATAACGTTCAATATCTACCATGAAGGGACCTTCATATTCTAGGTAATATATATCCTTCTCTATTGTACGACGAACAACACCATTTGTATCTGGGTACATGTCAGATAATCGCTTGCCTACTTCTTCTGTCAAGTCGTCAAGTGAATAGTTGTGATACCGACTACTCAGCAGCTCGTCCAGTATCTTATATCGTGTCATGGCATTCTTATTTGCCGGCATAATTTTCAAGATGTAAGTTTCTAATTATTACAACGCCATCTTCTCCAACCATCATTAGACGTTTGTTATCATTCGAGAATGAGACTGAAGCAACCGAAGCTCGACGAGAAGTTTCTGATATACCAGAATCGCCTAAATCAGAGAACTCTGTCAATGTATTTCCTTGAGAGAGAACGCTTCGTATATCAACGAGTGAAGAAGGTTGATGTCCCCAAATGTTATGGACATTACCATTTACATCGTATTTTGAGATATAACCTTGTTGAGACAACGCAAAATACATGCCATCAGGAGAGAATGTTAAAAAATTATGACCTTCAATGATTTTATCTCTTTCGCACATATTGATATATTCATCTTTACTGCTAGCAAACATCGTTTTGGGATTACTTGTGTACGATGCTAATGCATTTTTTGCCGAAAAAGAAACATTCCAAACTGCTCTAAAGGTATCTTCATGCACTACAGTACTTTTAGTCTCTAAATCATAGATGATAAAAAGACCGCCACTATTTCGATATCCTGCAATCGCTACATATTTACAATCATACGAGAATGAAACGTAATTGATATACATAAGGGGAGCTCCTAAATCAATTCTTGAATATTCAGAGTCATCATGAGATTTTCTTATGACAGCAATACCTCGTTCTCCATATAAACGATTAAGGAAATGCTCCACACTATACTGGTTTTTAGCATCTAGTACCGAATCATCCCATTTATTTCCTGTCAAATCATCCTTAAATAGTTTGGGATATTTTTCATTCAAATACTCAAAGTGATCCAGAATAAGTTGTTTACGGTTTTCGGTAACTTTTTCCCATGCCGTTGAGTCTTGTTTTTCACTCCAAGGGTATGTAATCTTTGCCCGTAGTTCTTTAAACTCCTCGTTAGAGATTAACGTGCCTGTTTCTACATAATAGTGCTCAATGTATTCTTTAAGACGAGTATCAGCATATAGCTCCCCATTGGGAGAAACGAACTGACAAGCAGACATTTCTGTTGCTTTAATACGTTGCTTGGTAATAGGATTGATCAATACGGGTTGTAGCGATGTTGGTGTGGAAAAGAGCGGGCGTATTCCGTTTATATGTTTTATATAAGACAGGTTATCATATGTTTGAGAAACTCCCGTACCTATATTGAATGTGATAGCTTTGTTACCATCTTTGTACATAATGCAGTTTCCATCTTCACTTAGAAGCACATCATGGTATTCAGTCGAATCGTAAACATCTTCCATAACACGCTCCGAAGTGTATTTTATACCTTCAAGGTTACATATACACACCTCGTCGGAATCAACAAACAAACCCAACCTTAGACTTTCAGAAAGACTGTTAGGAACTTTCAAATCGGTTGTTTTAATTCTTCGATTACCTGAAAAAATATAGTTCTCCGATGTTTTTATATACTTTCTGTTGTTATAGTTATACCTAAGCTCCCATTTACCCAAATTAATTCCAGATAAAGTTTTACAAATATCAGTATCTTTGTTTTTTACAATACCAAAATCGTCAAAAAGTGAGAAGTCAAGATTGATTTCTCTTCCATTGTCCCAATATCCATTACAGCCAAGCTTATACAAGCAGGTATTATTATACATATAGATATTATTATCATAGGAGTATATTGCACCTCCTTTGCAGTATCCAGCTCCCTGGTATTTTTCACTTCTTACATATGACTCTACACCATTGTAAAAACAAATTACATTTCCAAATAAGCTAAAATTTCCTTCAGCTTGTTGAATAGAGATTTCCACACCGGTATTTACACTATATAATTTTGACTTGGATGTTCTTTGTGTAGATTGATCGCAATTCCTTTCAAGAGAGATTGTCTCAACCGAATAAAACACATCCCATTCACAAGGATAAATGTAAACCTTATTGTATAGTGCTGACAACGTAAGTTCCGGTACGTCAACCACTGAGAAATCAAAATTGGATATTTGCTTATGGCGTTGCCATATATCAATTAGCTTTTTTCTATTAATTTCTGCAAGGTATCCTTCTAATGTAATGGTTGTTACCACAACATCTTTATCAATATTGCGTATGATTAACTCATGTTTATTGTACAATTCTCTATAAGATACTGCAAGATTGGGCGCAACCACGTTGACCAATGTACCAGCTATAGTAGTTTGGTACGTTGTAGAACCATTGTATTCAGATATTGAGAACTTTTTAATTGTGTTGCCTTCATAAAATATGATGTTTCCATTTTCATGATCTACAATATATCCATCAAATACAAACCTGTCGATTGTATTAAACTCTGAACCAAAAACGTATATACACAATTCTCGTATATGATCAAAGCTTTCCTCCCATATGACAACACTTTTGTTGAATGTCACTATATCAGAAATGCACAAAATAGGTTTTTCCTCGACGAGTGAGAAAATAGTACGTTCCTTCTGGTTATCATTCTCAAAAATTACAAAATCCTCATTGATTTCAGTGACCTGATCTGGCGAAATAGGTTCAACAAAAGACCTCTTAGTTTTGCGGTTGTAGAAATAGGTTCGATCATGCATTATTACAAAACACCACGGACAATCATCAAAGATAAATGAAGTTTTGTATTTACTTCCACCAAATTTGTATCCATCTTCTATGTGGATACTTATTTCATCTCGATTATTAAATGAAACCACAAAGTCACCGTGCTGTGCTATGTTCAAGATATGGGGTTCATTCGGTCTGGCAATACCTGTTGTGATAAGGCATTTATCACTATCACTTTTCTGATAGACAGAGTATTCTTCCTCATGCCCTGTGACATGAATATTAAAATTAGTATTAAGATAACCTTTATGAGGATGAATTGTTGCTCCCATATGTATATCTGTTAAGTTTGCTATTTCAGATTTATTATGCAAAGATACAGATTAAAAACGAACACTATGTTCGTAATGTTGTATTTAACAACATAATTCGTTAAGAAAACAAGGATTTTCTAATATCATGGAATATTAAGGAGCAATTTTCAGTTGTACTATGAAACCGGTATCTTACCGTAAAACTGATTAATATCCCATATCGTTGAATGATGCGGTTTTGATACTGTTGATAACAATCTCATCTGGCCTATATGGATCACTGCTCTATAAGAACTATTGTTGTCTGATTATTTCGACTTTGCAAAGTGGCATGCCAGAAGGAATTGACGATGATTGACAGGGCGAACAATCTAGTAACAAAGCATTTTTGTCATAAATCGCCAAACTTCACTGAGCATTTGAATAACTTTGATGTACCGTACCAATAGCTACACTATATGAAAGAAGACAAGCGTACCAATCGTATCAACCTTCACCTGAACAATAGGGAAATGGAACTATTTAGGGAAAAGGCGAAAAACTATAGGCAGATGTCTGCCATGATACGTGATGCTGTGGCTCAATTTGATGATACGGGTACGGTGAAACGCATAGAATCGTTGAACAAACTGGCTGACTTGATTACTGATTTCAACCGTGAAATTTCAAAGCAAGGGGGCAATCTCAACCAGATTACCAAGCGTGCCAATGAACTTATCTACAGTAACGAACTGGACGAAAGCTATTACAAGGAAGTCTTTCTCCCTCAAATTTTACTCTTACAAAAAACAATGAAGGAGATTAAGAAACAACAATCCGACATCTTCAAAAGGTTACTCAACCTCTAACTTTCGAGTCGTTTTTTGTGTCCTAATGCCAGAGTTGCGATGGCATTTCCCCCACTTTGGTGGGCAAGTAGCCTGTGGTGCCGATTTGAAAAATAGGCGCCTAAAGGCACAACTTGCAACACATTTCTAAACTGTGGTGTACACATCGATATTAAGACTTACGTCACGCTTCATATCCGCTTCATTGTCTTTGCTACGCCATCGTCTATCACTATCCTGAAAAAAATATCGTCAAACAATATTATCATCATCTTATATGACAATAAAACAAACATACAACCATACGTTATTCCAATTATATCGTTAAAAGATATGCTTGCCATCATATCATACTACTTACTTGTAATACTTTATATCCACCATAAAATATAACTACATTACAAGTATAAACGATTACGGCATACTTATAAACCTATCATCATAACATAAACGATGATAGGCATATATGATTACTATCATAAAACCATGCTATCATAACCAAAGGGTGGAAAGCCCATCAGGAAGGCTGGCGGCATCAAGGAAGGGAAACAAGAGGGAAAAGAAGATCCTCGGCTAAGTGCTTGCTTAACACATTGAGTTTCGTATTGCACCGACAAAATGTAGAATTATTACTGTTTCCTATCTGGACAAAAATTGGGTGATGCCGTATCGTAAAAGCAGAACGGCTAAAAAGCGATGAGACAGGGCTTTGGTGGCTGTAACCTTTTGAGAATAGGATGAACTGGCGATGACATAACCCGACACTCTTCTTTTCCCTCCAGTTGAAGTTTCCTCGCGTGCGTATAAAGCCTTATTTATTATATTTTATTTATAAGCTTTATTTAAGAGAAGTGTAACCTATTGAATATCTGATGTTTCATTTACTAACACGTAACCATTTGAGAACGATTAAGTAACCTTTTGAGAGCGGATAAGTAACTTTTTGAGAACGCTTATGTAACCTTTTGAGAACGGTTAGGGTGTTTTATTGGGTAGCGAAAATGCAGCATAGATGGCAATGTTTCCGTCCTTTTGCTTTTGCTTATGCAGTTCTTTGTCTATCTTTGTGCTGTTGTGCCGACGACCTTTACTACATTTGCCGATTAGATGACAGTTGTCATCACGGTACCCTTTAATTGAATTTGCATACGGCTCCAGAAGTGCGGCTTCTAAAAACAAAGAATTAAAGGGCTTGAAATGACAAGAAGAATGATCACCTTGATTGAAAATGGAGGAATGGGCAAATGCTCATTCAGCTTCAACAATCTCTTGTTGCGCTCACCCTTGCGGTACACCATGATGGAACGGCGTTTCTTGTATAAATTGGCAGAAGCCATCAAAAGACGCTACGAAAAGATGGGATTGCAGGTGAGGGAGAATTGGGAAAGTCTTGTTTTCAGCATGACCGATAAAGACCTGGCTATGGTGGGAGGCAATACCAATGTGGTGCGTACTTACAAAACCATTCGCTCGCTTGCTCAAAAGTCTATCATACAGTACCACCAGAACACTGAAAAGCAAATGGTAGTGGATTATTTCCACTGGATAGATGCTTTTAGTTGGAACACCTCGACCAATGATTATACGGTGCGTGTGTCTCCAGAATTATACGAGTATGTGATCAACCTCACCAAATCGTTCACCGTGCTCAATCTTCATACTGCCATCTTACTCGAATCGAAGTATTCTCAAAAGTTCTATGAGATATGCAGCCTGTATTCGGGCGATTTTCGCTTTATCGACCCATCAACTCCAAATGAGGTTTATAAAAAGCGAGTGATAAAAATGTCGGTAGAGGCCTTCCGCTTCACCTTTGGCTTATCAGAGCTGCACGACACTCGAACAGGCGAAGTGATTGAAAAGGAGAAGTATCAGCGGTTCAAAACGATGGTAGAGAAAGTGGTGCTCACAGCCCAAAAGGAGCTGTTTACATTATACGAAATCCACAAGTGCGATGTGTGGTTCGACTATGAGGTGGCCGATCGGTATGGGCGTGGCAGAAACGGATCGCCTAAAAGTTTGCGCTTTTATATATATTCCAGAGAGCACCCCAAATCAAAAGACGCAGAATTGAATCGACCGTGGCAGAAAGGGGATGCCCCTCTTTGGCCATACGAGGATAAGCCGAAGAAGGCAGTAGCTGCTAAAAAGAAAGTCAAACAAACCGACTGGCTTACCTTCGATACAGAACATCAACGAGACATAATAAGCCAATTCCTAAATGCTATTTTCGATGCCGATGAAGCGGCATACTATCTCGAAAAGATAGATAATGAGCAGCAGCGAAGTGTAGATACTTACTCACAGGTAATCCAAGTACTTTATGAAAAGCAGCGACAACCAAAATTTGCACAGGGAACCCAGAGGTATAAGCAGAAATGCCTAAGAGAATTTGTATTTGCCATCAACCTCAAAGAATATGGCTGGTCGATAGAACCCTACCAACCATGATGAATGATAAGCAAGAAAGGAGCCGATGTCGTGAGACAAAGGCTCCTTTGGCTTTCAGGTGATGTTAGTCTGTTACATCGTAGAAGTATTGCAGCTCCTTGCCATGCAGGTTCTCCTGCGCCCACTCATCAGCCTTGCGCCAAAGCTGGTCGTACACTCGTGCAATGGCATCGTTCTTCTCATACCACTGCCAAATCTTGTGGTTAAGCACCATCACAAGCTCTGTGAGGTAGATGTGGTTGGTGTGCCACTCCACGAAGGCTCGCTCATAGGTATCTATGATAGCCTCGATGCCAAACCTGTCTGCGATAGAGAAATCCATCCAGAAGGTAGTCTTCGGCTGGTAGCCAATCATTGACATAGCTTCATCAACACTTGCTGTAATTCTAATTACTTCCATACTCATAACGATTAAAAGGTGAATAACTCTTGTGATACTTTTCCCTTTAGTTACCCACTGTTTATCAGTGGGAGCTGACTGGGCTTGAATTTTTATGTGCATGGTAACAGTGTGGTCGGAGTGTATGCGCAAGTAATTTTCAGGGATTTTGGGATGGAAACCCAATTTTGACAGCAAGAAAAATTGTGGAGGATCTATCCCAAAATCCTTGTAAATAGCATTAGCGGTACTTTCGCAGGAATGGAGACCGCACTACCTTTGCACAATAAAAATCAAGACAGACTGCTACCAGATAAGAGTAGGCAACGCCAAATGTAGGTAAAAGACTCAACTCGAATCGAAAATTGACGACGATAGACAAATATATTTGCGAAAAAGCAATTTTATATTAAGAAAGATAATCCTTTATGAGATAAAAATGTTATCTTTGCAAGGGTAATATTTAGCAATATGGAGAACAAAGACCTAAATAGAATAAAAGTTGTACTTGCAGAAAAGAAGCGCACCAATAAATGGTTAGCTGAACAGCTGGGTCGTGATCCAGCCACTGTGTCTAAATGGTGTACTAATTCGGCACAGCCCAATCTGGAAAACTTGTTGGATATAGCCAAATGTCTTGAGGTGGATATCAACGAGTTGGTCCGCAAGTAAATGAACGGATAATCTCTATATGTACAAATCAGGAATCCGAGAGAAGAAATGAGTAATCAACAAAATAGTCCATATACGGCATCAATAACAGGAGGTGGTTTCCTGTTGGATGAGACCAATGCTTTGCTTCCGCTTTTACAGTCGGAAGATAGTGATACCTTACTCCATGATGAAGCAATCAATAATAAGTTGCTCCATATCAATGCCGAGACTTCGCGTAAGCGTGCTATTGCTGAGATTAAAAGGCGATACAATAAAATGTCCGAAGAATTTTGGACAGATTATGTAATGATGAGCAAAGAAGATCAGAAGGTCGCTCTATTCTTTGTCATCCTGAAGACCTACAAGATCTGTTTCGACCTGCATATCAATGTTACCATACGCCGTTGGAACAGTGTGCGCAAGTCGGTCACGCATGATGACCTAATGATGGAGTTTAACGAAATTGCTGCTCGTGATGCTTTCGTTGACTCTTGGAGTGAGACGACTAAAGGGAAAGTAGCCAGTGCTTATCTCACCATACTCCGTAAAGTGGGGATGCTCGATGCCGAAGATTCGCTCCATACGCTTTCATGCTCTAATTTTAGCTATTACATCAACTGTGGAGAGCTTTGGTTTCTTGAAGCATGTCTCTTACAGCCCTACGAAATTGACAACATTAAAAAGCAACTGCTATGACCATCAAGGAACTTGACGATTTGCTCAACAGCCCGAAATTCCAAGATACTGAGAATGGAGATTTGTTTTATAACTTCTTCATTTTTCAATATCCTGCCGAGGAGGAGTATGCCATTCGGCAGCAGATCAAGGAATTTAAGGCTAACCTCATTCGTCCTACCAACTATGTGGATGTGCTCACACTCAATCTCTTTGATGAGTTCTGCCAGTTTCTTGATCACAAGAAGTTTCTCCGTCATCCTTCCATGCTGAAATATCAGTTGGAAAAAGAAAAGGCAGACCCATCGCAAGCCAGAAATATACAAGATACACTGACGCGAAATGCTCATAGTGCCGACTTCGTGCAATATATTCACCAGCGCATCAGCAGCCATATCACGCAGGATGATGATTACCGTCGTCCATTTGCTTTTCTCTATGGCATAGGCTCCATGTACCCCTATCTCAGGGTCAATGAGTTTCTTGCACTTTACGAAGATTACAATGATACAAGCAAATACAAGATTATCGTGTTCTATCCTGGTAAACGAGACCATAACACGTTTCGGCTCTTCCAAACTTTGCAAGACAACAACACTTACAGAGCCACACTATTGTTAAATGATAACGAATAAACCATCATAATATGAAACTGAAAGATCTATATAGCAAACCCATCGGCCGTGCTGTCAATCCTGCGGTCAGTGCCACAAAGTTTGATGCCGAGACCGAGCGTATTGAAATTCAAGAATATGTCTTTACAGATGAAATCATCAATGGACTTTACCGTATTCTTGATGCCATCAAGAACAACCAGCCTTATGACCATGTAGGTATATGGATTGATGGCTACTATGGCTCTGGTAAGTCTCACTTCTTGAAGTACCTGGACTATTGCATCACCCCGGAAACTCAGGAGGATGCACTTGGTCGCCTGTTGGAAGCTGTCAAAGCCATTGATCCGCTTGATGAAAAGCATAACATCAGTTTCGATTATGACTCATTGCTCACTATCTCCAACTGGCTGAAGAAAGCAACTATCGATACCTGCATCTTCAATCTTGAAACGAGCTACGACAACTCGACAGATAAGAAAAAGGCTTTCCTTCATGTCTTCTGGAATGAGTTCAATGGCAAACGTGGTTTCAATAAGTTCAATATCACACTTGCCCAGAACCTCGAAAAGCCTTTGCAGGAGAAAGGGGTTTTCGAACAGTTCAAGCAACGCATTGCTGAAGAAGGTGGCGATTGGGAGGATGCCAGCATGGCTGCCGACATGATTGACAATGAGCTTCAGATGGTACTCGATATAGCCAAAGAGTTGGCTCCTTCACTTGATACGGAAAGCATCCGTGAACGAATCATCAAGCGCGATACCAATATGAGTATCGACCGCTTCGGCATGGAGTTGGCTTCTTATCTGAAGGATAAGGGCGATGACTACCGTCTGATTCTTCTGGCTGATGAAGTGAGTCAGTTCATCAACAAGGAGCGTGACCGCTACCTGAACCTTCAAGAGATTATTACTAAACTCTCAGAGGCTTGTCAAAACCGTGTATGGGTAGTCTGCACAGCCCAGCAGGACATTTCTGAGATTATGGATGACTGCCATGTTACGGAAGAGCGCGACAAGGAAGGAAAGATTAAAGGACGCTTTGAGGTGAAGGTGTCTCTGAAGGGAACTCAGCCGGAAGTCATCACACAGAAGCGTATTCTTGATAAGAAGGATG
>OBMA010001507.1_pt1 | contig 14251 bp, 11 predicted proteins | sample 1539141 | NCBI WGS metagenome assembly OBMA01 (sample SAMEA3991484, study PRJEB22521) | metagenome | biome: anthropogenic terrestrial biome; feature: sewage plant; material: raw primary sludge | place: Sweden | collected 2012-09-26 | reverse complement strand
TCGGATTCAATCAATAATTGAACCGCTCTTTCTCTGATTTCAGGGGTATATTTTACTTTTTTCATCGGGATAGTCTCTCAGAAAGCTTGGTCTCCGACAAACCCGGTACGGTTCAGGTGTTTTTGACGATTCTACTTAAGTCAAAACTATTAAAGTCATAGTTTGCTTATTGTTGAATTACGCAATAGATCTAATACATGCCATATTTTTAATATTAATTAAGATATCCTAGGCGGATGTTCAATCACTAATTCTTTATAGCCAGTAAATCCAAATAAAGTGAAATCATATTCAGTAAAGATAGTAGGACTTAAATTTAAATAATAAAAAAATAATAACCGATTTGTATTCATTGAAAGCTTAAATAAACTATTGCTATGAATTTGCATGGTCTGTTCCATGATACTAGTTCTATATGATTTTCTCCGTGATTTTTTACTATCCCAGCCATGTTTTACCGCCCAAGCATTCATTACAGCAATAAATTGATTTCGCTCTTTTTTAGAATGAACAAGACTATGACCACAATATTTATTTCTTATTTCAGTAATTACATCGATTTCTTGACCAATGTATTTAGAAAAGTATTTAGCATAATCTCCATATTTTTTACTTCTTTTTTGCCTTAGTAAACGCGTATTTAAAAGTTTTTTATATGGCTTTTCTCCTAATGTTTTATATTTTGAGCGTTGATTTAAATAAGCATTTGAAATACCTTCAATTGAAAGAGCAAATTGACCTACTGTAATAGGCATTGCATTAATCGATAGTTCTACTCCCATACAATACACCGCTAACGACTTTCTAATTAGTTCATTTCGCCAATTTGCATATGAAACAAATGGAAATGTAGATACTTTTTTAATAAATTTTTTAAAATGCCTAAAATCGAATGTTTGATACCCTCTTTCATAATAGTGTGTATTATTTCGAGTAGCATATGAAGCTGTAGCACTCTCTCCAAAATATACTGTAAGCCATTGCAACAACAGAAATTCAACAGGTTTTTCATCTATACTTTTTACACAATAACCTAATCCGAATTCAACTCTAGGATCATGAAAGTCAATTATGTATTCCCTATCTTTATACAAAAATCTATAGGAAAATGGTTCATCCAATTTTATTCTGCTTGTTTTAAAATGAGAAAGGTGCTCATTGTTCTTCATCATTTAAGTAATTATCCAATTTAAAAATATCTATTAAAACTAGACACTTATTTTCAGTATCAATTATCAACCCTAATAATAAAATCTATCTGTACCATCAGAATTTATAACAATAAAATCTGGATGATGTTTTGAGAAGTCGATTATGGTCAGACTCGAACTGATATTCAAGGAATTAAACCTTTGCCTTAATGAGATTGATCAAACCTCAAAACCAATTAGCTACACCCGAATCATGACTTGCCAATTGGTCAAATCTAAATACTTCCTTTGCCTATCCTATGTATATTTGCAAGGAAATTTACACGACTAAAGATATTAAATCTTTAAATGATAGCTAATAAAAAAAGATTCAACTATTATTTACCTTTCAAGAGAATCATTAAACTCTAAGAACCCTCTCATATAATTTTTATTAATTTCAACAATATCATTTTCAATATCCAACTCAAGATAATATCTAGAAATCTCAGACATTATAGATCTTGTTTTTAACCATCTTGAAAAATACCGTGATCTCGTAAAAGAATCCCAAAACATGAAAGGAAGTTTAGAGAAGTTTGGATGACTATCAGGATAGTTTGTTAAAATATATTCTAAAAGTGCATCATGATCATAAAAATTAGCATGTGCTATATATGCACTTATTTTTTTCTTACTAAAAATACTAGATAAGTTTTGCAATACACTATTTTGGATAATATTTAAAAAATTGTTGAGAAGATTATGATACATAACTTTCTCTTTATCAATAATTCTATCAAACACATTCTCTATAATATCTTTGTTATCTTTTATTAGGTTAATATCATGTTCATTTAAAATATTATTTTCTAGATAAAGAATTAAGTCAGGTATTTCAACATTTGATCTATAAAATTTTTCAAAATCTTCGAACTGTATTGCTAAGGCTAAGCCTAGATCTTTAGTTGCGTCATTAGCTAAATAAGTAACAATGTCAGAAGGAGCATAATCTGGAGCTGAAGTAAAAAGTGATAAAATTACATCTCTATTAACATTGATATTTTTTGCTTTCACCCAATCGTCAACTGAAACTTTTTCTATCTCTTCTCTTTTTAAAATTTCTTTATACATTTCTATTATTTCAAAAGATCTTAAATACTTTCTAGTATTCAACAACCATGAAAGCTCTGTTTCACCTTCCTTTCTAGGAACAATAAATGCATTAAATACAGTCGAACTCATTAATATTCAGCCTTTAAATTTTCTTTTAATAGATTATGATAATGGTTTATAGAATCCAAAAGGTATATATCAGAAACCACCTGTATATTGATATAATTTTCAAAATTTTGATTAATTGATCCACCAATTGTGAAAATAGAGATTATTCGCTCATTATGACCAAAAATAAAATATCGATCATGCATAGAACACTGTGAATGATAGATATTTATATTCTTGAATACTCCATTCGATACAAGTTTATTTTTTCCTTTAACAATCTCTTGGATAGTCTGTTCTTTGTCAACCTCTTCTCTTCGATATGCCTCAAATTTAGTTACCACTTCTAATATATTTTTGGAATTCCCACCAAAAAGTAAAGTTAGCCTCTGCAAATCAGCAACGGTCATATAAGGATCAATTACTATGATTTTATTGATTTCATAATTAGACATTAAGTAGCTCTGAAAGTGTTTTACAACATAATTAAAAGCGGTCGTTTCAATCGCTTCAATTTGTGGAATAAAACAATTTTTGTGCTGTACAATTTGCGCATTAATTTTTTTCGATCGTTCTTTTAAATAAGACATTACTCACCTACTGAAAACTGTTGTCTAATGTACTTTTCAACAGTACTTCCATCATCTAACTTTACCGACCCATGCTTATATGTGGCTCCGATATTAATCTTTTTTAAGTAAAAATATCTTTGATCGTAAATCATTTGATTTTCATGATCATAAATTTGTATTTCTAGCTCATCTGGGCTTTCATTCAGATCCATTTGAACAATTTCTTGAATGTTTCCATCTTTGGATTCAAGAATTCCTCCATCTTTAAAAGCAGTTAACAAATATCTAGCATTGTGGAATTGTTGAAACTCATCTTGAAAAGTAATTTGTAATTTTTTCGGTTCAGGTGACTGCTGTCCAATTCTCTTATCTAAAAATTTTGAATTCACGATAATTCTTGTCGGTTCATAAAAAATAAAAGTATTTAATAACTCATTATGCTGAATTAAGTCTAGTTCAGTTTGCTCCTTCAAACTCTCAAAAGATTTTTTCTTATCTCTGATCCAAAGCCGAGTTTCAAAATCAAGATCTTCTTCTTTTGCAAATATTTGTATTTTGGAGCATCTATCAATTAATGGATTAAATGGCTGATCATAGCGTTGTGCAATAAAATCTTCCTCATGGATTAAATAACTTAGAGACACCTCTCCAATAGTTAACTCTTTCTTTTCTTGATTAAAAGAATGTTTTAATTCCTTAGATGATATAAATTTAAATTTTAAATCTTGACCTAAATTTATAGGGGTAGTCTCAAATTCATGATCAAAATCAAACTTTCCTATTAACCATTTAATACATTCACCATAAATTAGATTTCGCTCATTGTCATAAACAATAAGATACCGATAAACACAATTCTCCATAATTTTTCCTTTTACAATTTAAAATTTAAAAAATATCTAAAAATTAATTTTTTTAGTTGGTCACATTATATTAAATAGAGAGGAGTCTTCACTACCTCCTTCTAATCCAACTAATGATTCATTAAATTTAGTGGGTAATACCTCCATTAATTCAATTTAAAATGGGGGTATTACCAAAACTATCAGATTTTTTTAATCATTAGAAATATGAAAAAATAAATTTTTCCATTTATTGATGTATATTTCTTTCAAATTTTCTTTTTTAATTTTCAACAAGTTATTCTTTATCAATCTTGCAAAGTCCACTTTCCATCCTTTTTCCAAGAAAATATCATTATCCTGAGCAAACTTCTCTAACTGCTTCAAGACTGGTTTACCTTCTTCATATACATCTTCAAACTCAACATCAGGATTATTTGAACGAAGTTGATACCTTGCCATTTTTATTATTACATCTACAGGAATTAAGTCTTCTATTTCTGCTTGCTCTATATCTACAATTTTTGAGACTTCTAGTACGTAATCAGGATTATCTTTGTAAAGGTCTTTTCTCAAAGCTTGTACCATCTGATCTCCCTGACTATCTGAGTCAAGAAGAATTTTAGGTAGTTCCTCATTCTTACCAGTTAATAAGCTAACTATTGGTTTTACCCCTCTAGTACCACCAGCAGGAACAAAAATAATATCTTTCTTAGGTGTTAATTCACCAAATGCAATTAACAAGGTTTTTATTGCTGATAGATATATTTGATCAGAAGGTCCTTCTACCAAAACAGGTGTACAGTTGTTAAATAGCATCTCAGAGACACTAAGACCTAATGCAGCGTGTACAGGATAAATTGATTTTGTCTGTGATGGATTAGACTCATTTGCTCTTAAATTAGAAGATACATTTGTAGTTCCATCATCTTGAATAAATACAGCTTTCACTCGATCTAAGTGATTAGAGTCTACTAAAAAAGGTGAATGAGTTGTATAGAGTATCAAATTTGTTTTAGATAAATTTCTAAAAAATAATGATAAATCTTTTTGAGCTAATGGATGCAAAGATAAACCGGGTTCATCTAATAGCAAGATAGAATCCTTATGGGAATCTTTACTTTCTACTAAAAATGTCAAATAAAAGCTCAGAAACCATTGTAAACCTGTACTACGTCCTTCTAGCTCAATATCCTCAGGTCTTTTATCATCAGACACCCAAATTCTAAAATGATTTCCATCGGCTTCAAATCTAAATCTATATTCACCTTGTTTCCACCAATCTCTAAACTTTGCAGTTAACTCAGTAGATGCCGATTGGAGAAGGATACTACGTTCTTTTTTTTCTTTAGATTTTAATTCAATTTCCTCATCTGACAATTCATCATCTGAATCTGAACGTCCTAAATCCAGAATATCTTGAGGTTCGAGTTTCACATAATCAAAGAGAACTTTTAATGTTTTTACTTTGGCAGACTCTTTTGCCCCCAAATCTGTTCGACTCATATTTTCAATAACATGAGGTAAATAAATTTCAGAATCCAAATTCCCATAATTTGAGTAATACACAAAAGTTGGAAGATTATTAACGATATAGAGTCTAGAATTAGCTAATTCATCATCACTAGGTCTATCAATTTCAGTTGAATGATCTTTTAAAAAGCTTTCTGTTTCATTTAAAGTTTTAGTTAACTCACTTGTTTTTGGTTCTTTCTCATCACGTAAATTTGATAAAATTAAACTGGCGTTATCAATAAGTACCTTATTAATTACTGAACTTTCAAATAAGTCTTTAAGCTGATTAAAAACATCAGAGAAATTATCCCTCTTCTCTTCATTTTCACTTTTTAACAATTGTAGTTCTTGTATATTTTTGATTCTTTCTTCTATAAATTCCTGAAAAATATCTGCATTTAAAGTAGGAGATTTTTCATCAGGAAAACTAATATAGTATCCACCATCATATTTTCTTGAAACAGAAACTTTTTTTACTTCATTTGATGGTCTTTTTCTTAAATTAGAAACATGTTGAGACTCTTCATCATTCAATAAAAATTCAGCATGGATAAATACTGTATCCTTATTGCTAGCTCTCAACTGACTATATAATTTACGTGGCGCATCAGTTAAAAGATTGATATCTCCATCTTTACTTGCAGGGTTAAGCTTCCACAAAGCACATAGTAAGTTAGTTTTCCCTGATTCATTAGTACCAATTAAGGCAGTAACGTCTTCTACGTCGATCCATTCACTTTTATCAATTGATCTAAAATGTTCAACTTGAAATCCAGTCAATAACACTGTCTAACCCTCATAATATAATAAAAACTTATAGCTCATATGTACAAATCTATAATCGGTTTAACTTAAATCTAATTGTCCACCAACTTGATTTCAAACTTTTCAAGAATTGTTTTCTTCATTTTTGCACTCCAAGTAAGACCACCTTTCGAATGTTTAAAAGGTTTAACAGAGCCATCCTTTTTCTCATCTAACCGACCTTGTGTATCAGCCAAATCTATTAATAGTTCTCGAAGGTGATTACTTCCTAATTTATAAGGTACTTTTATTAAATAGCCAGTATTACTATCTGAAGAGTTTTCACGTCTTAATATCTCAATTAAATAATAATTCATATTTGAATCAAAATTTTCAAACTTTTTATATATAAAATACAATTGAAGAAGTATTATTTCTCGGTATTTGTTATTCTTTAGAACCCAAGTATTTTCATCAATACCTCTATAATCAGAATAACTAATTTTAAAGTCATCAATTAAACTTGAAACAATGCCATCTTTGTTAGCTATTTTCAGAAAAAAAGAATCATCTTCTTGATTCAATTCAATTATTGCATTAAAAACGTCAATAGGAACTCTTTGAGGATCTTTCAAAATATTGGTTTGTTTAACTTCATTCATCCACACTTTACCACCTTGATGGGTATGTTTCTCTCCTGATGAAGCATTAATTAGTTCTTCTTTATCAGGATCTACAATCTTAATTTCTTCTTTACCATATGTAGATTCATTGTCATTTCCATCTTCATCTGTTTCAGAGTATTCCATCTCAACAGTTCTTATTATTGTTCCATCTAATGCAGAAGTTTGAACTTCTGAAAGCACATAATTTTTTCTATCACCTTTGCCATTTGGTCGTTTATTGGTGAGATTAATTTTCTTTTTTTTAACAACAGTTCTTATAACCTCTATTTCTTCTTCCCCCTGATTGCTATCATTCGATGATCCTTTGTTTTTTGGATTTTTCAGTTTTCTTTTTTCAATAATATTTACTTGAATATCTGTTGGAAGTTGGAATGTCTCTATACGAAGTACTAATAATCTAGTTTTTTCCTCATTTAACCAAATTCCTCTGCCAGTAATACTCGTTTCACCTGTAAAATAGCTTTCAAGTCTTACATTAAGGTGATCATTTTCTTTAGAAGCTATACTATTTTTAAATTCATCGAATACCTTATTTGTATGATCAGACAATAATAAATGTGCAAGAAATATTGCACTACTATCCCCCAAATTTTCTTTTAATCTCAAAGTTATTTGCTTATCAGAACCTATTTTAAAATCGTCACTATCTCTATCCACATACTTTGAAATAATTTCCTCTTTCGTATGTGTCAGGATCATACGCCTTAGCTCTTTTCTCATTGGAGCATACAAAGCAGTAAAAATTTCTAGACATGGGATAACATACTCGATGCCATTATCAGTAAAGACATTACAAAAACTATTTTTAATATTTACTTGATTTAGATAATTAGCATTTTCTTTAGTTCTAGGCTGACCGTTATAATTTAGAGGTAAAGAAAAATAAGAAAATGGAATAAGATAATTTCCATCATTATCCTGCGACCCAAATTTCACCATCTTGCTTTCATTGGGAATTACTTTTATTTCAAAATCTACTTCTGTTTCCTCACTACCTTTTTCCTTTGAATATTTATTAAATTCAAAAAAATCTTGATGTTGCCTACTTTCACCAACTTTTTTGTTATATAGGATTTTTTCTTTACCACGCCAAACAGTCCCTCTTCTTACTACATCTAGCTCAGCAATCGGAATTTGAATTAGTTGTGGCTCATGTGTTTTAGAGTGCCAAGGAGCTGGTACTAGAAAAACATTGACTAGAGGATTGGATACATAATCACTCGTAATCGGAATAGATCCTGTAGCGTAGACTATGCGTTCAATTCTATCATCTGGAAATTCTTCTACTAACACTCTACTAACCATTAAATAGTTTATAATTCAATCATTAGTAGCATTTAATTTTGTAAAGTTCAAGCTACCTAATCCAAGGTAGAAGGTTATACCTTTTAACCTAACAGAATCTTTTACGCTTACTAATCTGACAACATCCACATTCTTTAAATCATCAGGAAATTCAATATTATGCATATAAGTAAATACTTTTTGTAATAGATGATTTTTAACAGTTGATTCAGCGATTAAAAGTATTGAGATTATCTGCTGTTCCAATCGTACTTTCGATTCTCTTCTTTTTTCAAAAACAAATTTGCCTTTATCTTTAATGATGAGCTTCAAATCATAATAAATATTTAGATGATTGATAAATCCTGTTAAAGATGCACGTTGCCCCCAATGTAGCCAACAAAATTGATCCACAATTATCTGATTAATTTCTTTTTTTTCTAAAATATTGACGAATCCAACAAACATGACCGCAGATGTAATTGCTAATCTTTTGGAATGTAATTGACTGGTTTTTTTATTTATTTTTTCAACATAACTCGTAAAACAATCGTAAAATTGATTTGTGATTGAAATTTTTAAAATTTGATTTGCAATTTTTTCTTTAATTAAAAATTCCTCATGATTTCTTGAACCTACATCATGCATCACCTTTAAAATGAGATTCGTATAATTGACTTTAAATTTCTTCAACTCGTTTTTGACAAGACTACTGCTGGGTAAAATTTTAAATTCAAAATAATATCTGTTCATTTGCTTAAAAACAGGACTAAGCTGCAATACCATTCTAGCAGCGATAATATAGCCTTTCTGCTCACATAAGATATTTAAAACTGCTTCATATAGACTCCTTACAAGTGGATCAAACTCTTTGACGTACTCTTCCTTTCTCTCAATAAACAGCCTCTTAGCTCCACAGCTTCGACACTCTGTTGTCCAACTACCAGCAGGAATATCTATATGACATATCCGGCAGTATTTTTTATTTAAAAAGCATTTTTTACAGAATTTATCTTGTTTTAAATTACAAGCATAAATGAAGTTTTTATTTTTACATGAAGAGCATTTTTGATGAAATAATTTTTTGATGCATTGGGAGCAATAGATTTTCTGTGAATCAAATAATGAATAATTATGTATATATCTTTTTTCTTTCCCACATTCATCACATTTTCTAAGTTTTCTAAAAAAAACTGAGCAAGAATTACAAATGATCCCTTGTTCTACTAATTTTCCAATTTTTTGTCCAATTCTATTACATCTAATACATGGTAAAGTCTGCACTAAACAGGTTTGGCAAGTATCATCTTGCTCAAATATCCTTTTATTGTTTTGACAAAGATTGCATGTTTTTCTAATAAATTTTCTTTGATAACAATAGTCACAAAAGACTTTACCAAAATATTTTCGCTTTGGTATATCTAACTCTACTTTACAGCCAAAACAAATTTTTACTTCAATTTCATCAACAATTGATTCCATTTTTCTAATACCTGTTCTTTTGGTAAAGGTTCAACTGTATGAGTAAATTTTTTCTTTATTAGCTGTTTTTTCTTTCTAGGCAATGAAGGCAGGTGCTCTAAAAAATCTTTATTAAAACTATATCTATTCATTATTAATCTTGAAGTAAAGCTTTGTTTTGTATATCCAAATTCTTTAAAATAGAGAGCTAGTTCTATCGAAGATTTATCCTGTATCACTGAGATAATTTTCATCAATTCAAATAACCACTCAGGAGACATTGTTTCAACATTTTCACTTGATCTACTTTTTTTACTTACTTCAATGTTCAGATCATTGATTAGCCTTATGTCTGAAACAGTTTGAATAGCACAAGCATGATTCAGAAATCTTAAGAAAAAATGACATCTATCAAATACATTATTTACACTTAAATCATTATCGCTATATCTGTCACCTACTGTTATATAGCTATTCAATTTCCTTTGAACATTAAAAATTTCATTCGAGGAAATAAGACTGATCTGTGAACTCAAATCATGACCACATCTTACACAATAACGGATATCTAGCCTGTTATATGATAATTTATGTGGGCTAAAAGGTAATGAGCAATCTATGCAAATAGTTTGTAATAGACATCTATGCTGAGGACAACATACATTCCATGCTAATCTCCATGATTTCTTTAAAAATGCCTGTTGATTTAAACAAACAGGACAAAATCGTAGTCCCCCTGTACGATCTAAACTACGAATCCCTAATTTAGTAATCCATCTTACCTGAGGACTTCGACTATTAATTATCTTGTTCTCATTCTTCAATGTTAAAAGTAATAACTGTTCCTGTGACATATTATTAGATAACAATATCTGAAGATATTCAGAATCTATATTTAAATCTAAATCGCTAGTCCAAGGTCTCCAACTTTTCCCCCATATTTTATGCGTTAAAGTTAAAGGTTGGCATCCTTGAGCAATTGCGGTACGTATTAACCATGAACTTAGTAACTCATCGTCATATGGCTCTACAAACCACAGTTTCATACATTAATACTACGAATTGATCTATAACTTTGATTGGTCTTGCGTTCACGAAAGTGATTGATTATAGAAATATCGATGTTTTCTTTTCCAGAATCGATAGCTTCCTTGGTACAATCCATTAATAACCGAATAATGTCTCCCAAATTCCCACTACTTATTTGATGTATAGCAATTGCTTTTTCTTTATCCGCCAACCCTGAAGGTTGCCTTAAGGGTAATAATTTTTCATAACTTGCTAACAACTTCCTGAAATTACTATCCAATGCCCATGTCGTTAATTCAGCAACATCAAAACGACTCGCATGTTGTTGATCAGAATAAAGTATTTGCACAGCTTCTTGGGTTCCCACACCAACAATGGATAGATTTAACTCATTACTTAAGTTTTTTAAAACATTCATAATCTCACGTTGCTTCAACGGTGTGCCAGTTAAAAAATTATGGATCTCATCAATAATTAGCATACGGATGTGAAATTTTCTAAACAAATGAACAACTTGATGTTTCAACTGAATAGCAGGTGACGTGTGTTTAAAAGCCACTAAAAATTGTTCTAGGATAGCAATATAAAGCTTTTTTTCATCAGCACCAATTGGTGCATCTATTAAAAGATGATGCTTCCTCACCTCAATAATTTTATTAAATTGATCTTCAATATTTGTTTGAGGATGTCTTTCTACAAATTTTCTTATGATTGTTGTTTTTCCAATATTAGGCTCACCCACAATTAATAAACTTTGTGGACGAATCCTTATAGGTTGATTTAATAAATCATCTAGTAAATCTAAAATATTTTTCGCTCTGTCATATCCTATCCACTTATCTGAATAGAGGTACTTCAACCTTTCTTGATTCGACAAAGAAATAATCTGCTTTACACTTTCATGCAAATGTGAAAACTCATTCATATTGTGATACTCACTCAATATCATTGTATGGCTCTACTGATTCATTCCAAAAATCATCTTGTATAACTGGATTCGCTGATTTTAATAATTCAAGTACAGGACTTTTGGAAGAATTAGGTGGTTTTAATGCCTGCTTATCACGTAATAAATTTTTCTCATGTTGTTTTCTTGCCTTTTTTGTTTTGCTAGAAGCATCTTTAATCATTTCTTTAGATTCCAATATCGCTTGATAAATAAAATCTTGATTAGTTGTATCTTTTGATTGCTCTTGTAGCTTTTTTTGCACAATTTCGTATTCTGCAATGCTAATAGGAGGAATCTGTTTTTTTGATGTATGTACTTTAAAATATTTTTTTAAATCAGGCTCATAAAACCAGATATAACTGACATCACGAGGATCACGTCTAAATGAAAATTTGCGTTTGACCTTATAATTGTCAGGATCACTACAGCCAATCCATTTTCGTAACACTTCTGAATAATACTGTAATTTATCTAGCTCAATCCCATAACGCTGTATTGTCCTTTTAAATTCAGGTAAGAAATCAAGTGCTAAAGTTATTTCATCATTCACTCTTGGCTTTAATCCTGTACCAGCTTGGTCTTTTGTTCCCCATATTCCTTGTTCCCATTTTTTTATTGGGGACATGTTTAAGCTAGAATGAGTTCGTTGGTGATATATTTTTGTCATCCAGAAAATTAACCATTTCTCTAATTCTTTAAGAGTAATGGCAGCTTTTTTCTCTGACTGATAGTTTCCTTTCATTTGTATATTAGAAAAAGTTGTACCTTCTAAAAGGTGTATTTCATTATTTACAGTGCCAATCAAACGCTCAATATGTCCTCCAAAATTTGCTTTCCCAATTGGTCTGAACTCCCAATTAATCCCATACTTCAAACAAGATCTTTGCAAGAATTCTGTGCGAAAATCTGCACCATTATCGGTATGTATCGTATCCATTACTCCCCATACATCCCAAGTAGTATTGATATCATGCTCTAAAAGAATGCGATTTTTGGGCAAAATAGAGTTGACAATACATAACCCAACAGATGTTGCACTAGGATGATCCAAGGAAAGGTAAAAACCAACAATCATCCGACTGTACACATCAATAGCCAAAGTCAAAAATGGTCTGCCTATTGGTAATCTATGTGTTTCATCAACGACAATAATATCTACGGGTGTATGGTCAATTTGAACAACAGCTAATGGATAATTGGCATTCGGGAAATGCCCTGTGGTTGGTTCAAATTTATCTTTCGCAGCTTTTTTTCCAGCTCGACTTTTTAATACAAGTTGCTCATTAATCTGACGTACTCTATATCTAACTGTATTCGGATGGGGTGGCTCAATATTATTTTTTAGACATAAAGCTTTAACCATTTCAGCTAGACTACTTAATGTAGGCTTTTGTTCTGTTAAATAATAATCTCTAATCGCCTGACGTATGATTTCTTCAGTCGTATCGTTGAGACGGCTTTTGGATTCTTTCCAACCTCTTTTATTCGGTAATAAAGCCAATATTGACTTCGACTTTCTATATGCCGATAACCAGTTATAAATGGTTGTATAGTGTAATCCCTCTTGATCAGCTAGCTGTATTACCTCAGCCTTACTCGATTTATCAACAAATTCTTGAATTATGGAATATCGCTTTATGGCAGTTTTCCAATCATCTTCTGATATTTCTGAGTGTTCAATATGATGATTATCCTGATCAGTTTCTAACTCACTTAAACTCAGCTCATCGATGCGAAGGATTTCAGATTTGAAAGTCTTTAAATGAACTCCGATGACTTCTTCAAAACTCACAATATCTGAAATTTGGTATTCATTTTTATGATATTGAACAATTGCTCCAACTTTGAGTTGGAGCAGACGTCTATCAAGAGTAATTTGCTCTTTCATCATAAGCCCTCAAAATTTATATAATTTTTAAGATTATTATTTGCCCATATCACAGTTGTTGGTTTAAGTGGTTGTGTTAGATCGCAACAAATGAACTTCTTTTCAACTAAAAACCAGATATGGGCTATCATTTGTAAAACTTTTTGATCAGATTTATAAAGACTACTTGCTAAGCCATTTACACAATTGACCTCAAATTCTTCCAATTTTTCTAGGATCCGAATAGTGTCATCCTTAGGAAAATCTGCATTCTTATAACGCTTAAGAAACTGAATATTTGCTAATAATTGATCTCGGATACGTTTTTCATCATAGATTTTAAAATTCCAGCCCTGATCATGAGCATATTCAAGACCAGCTTTTAATTTTGGCTTTAAAATAGTCCAATCTTTTTTCAATTTCTGTATAGGCTTTACTTCAATTAACAAAGGTGGTTGATGGCATTTAGTTTCATAAAATTGCACTAAAAAATCAGGTGTATACGTTGAAGGATTGCCTAAATTTGTAAGATATGGAATTTCTACAGGCTGACTAACAACTTGCATAACATTTGCATTAAATTCTAACTTTTGTAATAAATCTCGCTCTAACGTCGATTCAAACCAAATTGTGTCTTCACCTCTAAAAGCATAATAACCTGAGACACTGCCATAAACAGGCTTAGGTTTTCGGACGGATTTAAAATCATCTTTAATTGGCATTTTGGCTCTCTGCAACTTTGTAGAGTCTAATTTTGGTAATATGCAACTTTGTAGTGTCTAATTTTGTAAAGATTAGAGGCTATTTTTATAAAAAGTGGCATAAAAATCCTAATTTCTAACCTCATAGTAGCTTTTTTTATTGTATTTGACAGCGGGTCACAACCCAAACCCGGTGAAATTACTTTGGCACATAAAGGCGTGCTGTTTTTAGATGAACTACCAGAGT
>OBMA010001506.1_pt1 | contig 14258 bp, 9 predicted proteins | sample 1539141 | NCBI WGS metagenome assembly OBMA01 (sample SAMEA3991484, study PRJEB22521) | metagenome | biome: anthropogenic terrestrial biome; feature: sewage plant; material: raw primary sludge | place: Sweden | collected 2012-09-26 | reverse complement strand
TAAAATCAATATTTTATAATGATATTGCAATTATTTTAAGTAGTTTTGTAGTATTTTTAACAGTATCTTTTATACTTTTTGTTGGTCAAAATGATAAATTACCAAGTATTCTAGAAGATTCAAATAAAAAGATTGCTATTTCTTATAAAAATTTAGTTGAAAACATTAAAAACGGATTAGAATCAGCCGTATATACTGATAAATTTGAAGAGTACCTAAATAAAATAGATGAAACAATAGTGTATAATGAAAACGGAGAGTTAAATACACTAGTTAACTCAAGAATTGTTAGTGATTATAATGATAAGTTTTACGATATTGTAGCAGAAAATTTAAAAATTAAAGGTTATCAAACAAATGAAATAATTGGTTTAACAATTACGGATAAAGATGGAAATTTGATTTCAGAATCAATTAAATTGGATAATAGTTCAATAGATAAATCAATTTATTCCCTTGCAAAAGATGTTGGTAATTTTAAGAAAAATATTTCAAAAAATGAAAGTTTCAGTTATTTTGATTATATAGAAGAGAAAGATCAACTTGTTTCTAGAACATATATTAAAACTAAAAATCAACATAAAAGCATTGAATACATAGTAGTTTCAATTGTTGTAAACAATAATTTTTTACAAAAGATGAAAGAGTACGTTAGCCTTGATGAAGGAATTAAACTATTTGTTTTGTACGATGGAGTTTATATAGCTGGAGAACTTGAAATTGCTCAAGGAAAAAACTTTTTTTCAAGTTTAGGATTTGTTAATAACAATAGTACAAGGAATTCAGAAGAAAGAGTAGTTAACGGAGAACTTCACTCAGTTACTTATGCACCAATAAAAGATGGTAGTGATAGAATTGTAGGATTAATAGGACTGGCAATTTCTAAATACTCAATGTTTCAGTTTACAACAACAGAATATGTTCTTTCCATAACAATAATAATGGCGTTACTTGGGCTAATATCACATGTTTTTGGGAAAGTGTACAAAAGAGAATTTGCTCCCATTGAGGATTTGACGAGAATAAACAGGGAAATTACTAATGGAAATTTTGACGTTAAAGTTAGAGTAAGAGCTGAGGGAGAACTGAGGGAATTAGCAGACGCAATGAAAGAAATGATTAAAGTTGTAAGTTCCAATCAAAAAAATCTTGAATCAGAGAATGAAAAATTGCGTGATCAAATTAGAAGAACAAATATGTTAGAAAAACTGCTTCTAAATATACATAGTGAAGATAATATTGACAATATTATCTATTATATATTGGGGGCTTTGACATCTGAAGTAGGACTTGATTATGGAAGAGCTATATATCTTGAATATGACAGCGAACAGGAAGTACTAAGAGGAAAAAGTTCAGCTACAAATATTAAGTTTATAGATAGTGAAAATGAATATTTCAAATTTCAAAGTGGGCTTAAATTACATTCAGAATCTTTAGATAAAGTTGTAAAACTGATAAATCTTGATTTAGATGATAATATAGTAGCAGATGCATTCAAATCATGCGAAATAACATATCATAATGATAGAGGGTTTAAGTTTAAACTAGGAAGTGAACTACTTACAAGTTTAGGGCTAAATAATTTCATACTATTTCCTATTTTTACAGGGAAAAAGTCTTATGGAATAATAATTGTAGATCAGAGCATGACTAAAAAGCCAGCTCAAGTTAACGATAATGAGTTGCTACAATTATTATCAATGAATATATCAATTCACTTTAAAAATAAAGAGCTTGAGAAAGAAAAATTGAATACAGAAAAAGATACTACAATTTCCTATTTAAGTAGTAAAATTCTAAGAGAAATTCAAACTCCAACAGAGCTTATAAAAGAAATAATGAATGAGTTTAATAATGGTGATTATATAGATACAGAAAAAATGACTAAGATTCAAAAGAGTATTAATAAAATAAATAATTTGAGCACTTCTGTTCTAGAATATGCAGATACAACTCAATATAATTTTGAAAAACTTGATTTGAAAGAAATAGTTGATAATAGTATAGAAAATATAAAACCTATGCTTAAAAATAGTGTAATAGAGTTATCAAAGCTTTATACACACAAAAATCCTGTAATTGCTAATGGTAAAAAAATGGAAGTAGCAGTAACACAAATACTTATAAATGCACTGGAAGCTGTAGATAAAGTTGGTGGACGTTTAAATATTACTACTAAAAATAAATCTGGTGGAGTTCAAATTAAAATTACTGATAATGGTGTCGGAATAGAAGAGAAAAATATAAAAAGGATATTTGACCCATTTGTAAGTCTTAAAGGTTCATCAGGACTTGGATTATCAATAGTTAAAAAAGTTATAGGTGAACATGGGGGAGAGATTAGAATAAAATCCGAACCTAACAAAGGAACTGAGGTAAGAATACTTTTAAATATATATGAGGAGGAATAAAATGCAAGAAAAAGAGTTAGACTATGGAAAAACACTGAATCTTCCAAAAACTAGCTTTAATATGAAGGCTAATTTACCAAACAAAGAGCCTGAAATACTAAAAGAGTGGAAAACAAAAGATTTATACAAGAAATCTTTGGAAGGCAAGACTAAGAAATTCATGTTACATGATGGACCACCATATGCAAATGGAAATATTCATATTGGACATGCTCTAAATAAAATTTTGAAAGATATAATTTTAAAATATAAAAGATTACAAGGATTTGAAGCACCGTATATTCCGGGATGGGATACTCATGGATTACCAATTGAAATGAAAGTTGCTGAAGAACTTGGAGAAAAAATAAAAGAGATGTCAGCTCTTGAAATTAGACAAGAATGTACTAAATATGCAAAAAAATGGGTTCAAAAACAAAAAGAATCATTTGTTAGATTAGGAATTTTGGGTGAATGGGATAATCCATATTTAACTTTAAATCCTGAATATGAAGCGAAGCAACTTGAAGTTTTTAAAGAACTTTATTTGAATGGATATATATTTAAAGGATTAAAACCAATTTACTGGTCACCAGTAAGCCAAACAGCCCTTGCAGAAGCAGAAATTGAATATAAAGATGTTGTTTCTCCTTCAATTTATGTAAAAATGATGGCAGATGCTGATTTATTAGAAAAATTAGGGGTAGAAGAAGCTGGAGTAGTTATTTGGACTACAACTCCATGGACTTTACCTGCAAATATGGCCATATGTTTAAATGCTGAATTCCAATATGGACTTTATAAAACATCAAAAGGAAATTTAGTTCTTGCAAAAGAATTAGCTGAAAAAGCCTTTGCTGATATGGGAATCACAGAATTTACTTTATTAAAAGAGTTTAAAGGAACTGAGTTAGAAAAATTAACGTATTCACATCCATTTTTAGATAGAAAAGGATTTATCATCCTTGGAGACCATGTTACTCTTGAAGCTGGAACAGGTTGCGTACATACAGCACCTGGACACGGACAAGATGACTATGTTGTAGGAACAAAATATGGGATAGAAGTTATTTGTCCTGTAGATAATCTTGGACATCTTACAGAAGAAGCTGGAGAAAAATTTGCTGGACTATTCTATAAGAAAGCAAATAAAGAAATAGCAAATCACTTAGAAGGTACTGGACATTTATTAAAATATAGTGAATTTACACATTCTTATCCACATGATTGGAGATCAAAAACTCCAGTAATATTTAGAGCTACAGAACAATGGTTCGTAAGGGTAGAAGGTTCTGATATTAGACAAAATGCATTGGACGCTCTAAAAAATGTAGAGTTTGTACCTGCATGGGGAATAAATAGAATAACTGCCATGATAGAAAATAGACCTGATTGGTGTATATCTAGACAAAGAACATGGGGAGTTCCAATTCCTATATTTTATAATAACAAAACAGGAAAAGAAATCTTTGAAGAAGAGATTCTAAATAAAGTAATTGCACTTGTTAAAGTTCAAGGTTCTGGAGCTTGGGTTAAATATTCTGCTGAAGAATTAATTGGTGAAGAATTATTAGAAAAATATAATTTAAAAGGCGTAGAACTAAGAAAAGAAACAAATATAATGGACGTTTGGTTTGATTCAGGAGTATCTCATAGAGGTGTTCTTGACGCAAGAGAAGGGCTATACAGACCAGCAGATTTATACTTAGAAGGTTCTGACCAACATAGAGGATGGTTCCAAACATCTCTTTTAACTTCTATTGGAAGTACAAAAGATGCTCCATACAAAAAAGTCCTAACTCATGGATTTGTAAATGATGGAGAAGGTAGAAAAATGTCAAAATCTGTAGGAAATGTTTTAGCTCCAGAAGATGTAATTAAAACTTACGGTGCAGATATTCTTAGACTTTGGTGTGCCTCTGTAGATTATAGAGATGATGTAAGAATTTCTGATGTTTTATTAAAACAAATGGCAGAAGCATATAGAAGAATCAGAAATACAGCTAGATATATTTTAGGAAATATTGCAGATTTTGATCCATCAAAAGATAGAGTAGATTATGCTGATATGCCTGAAATAGATAAATGGGCAGTTCATAAATTAGAAACACTTAAGAAAAATGTAACTATCAATTACGATAAATTTGAATTTTATAATTTATTCCACGAAATTCATTATTTCGCAGGAATTGATATGTCAGCATTCTATTTAGATATAATAAAAGATAGATTATATACTGAAAACTTAGATTCTAAAGCTAGAAAATCAGCACAAACTGTGATGTTTGATTCATTAGTTGCTTTAGTAAAAATGGTTTCACCAGTGTTGTCATTTACAGCTGAAGAAATGTGGGCAGCTATGCCAGCAATAGCTAGAGATGCTGATTCAGTTCATTTATCTAGTTGGTATGTTGAAAATCCTGAATTTATAAATGCAGAACTTGACTCTAAATGGGATAAAATTATTAAACTAAGAAAAGAAGTAAATAAAGTATTAGAAAAAGCTAGACAAGGTGAAAATAGAATAATAGGAAATTCACTTGATGCTGAAGTAAGCTTATTTATTGGAAATGATGAATATAAATCATTATTAGCTGATAAAGAACTTTTAGAAATGATATTTATTATTTCTAAATTAAATATTGTTGAAACTAAAGATGATTCATTTACTGAATCAGAAGAATTAAAAGATATTTCAATAAAAGTAGCTCATGCAACTGGAGAAAAATGTGAAAGATGTTGGAAATATTCTGAAGAGTTAGGAACTCACGAAGAGCATTCTACAATTTGTCCTAGATGTACAGGAGTTTTAGTTAATAATTAATTATTTATGGTTAAGATGGATTTTCTGTCTTAACCATGAATTTATAATTTGAAAATTGAATCAGCCAGAGGCTTATACAGGAACGATTGCGTTTCAATTAGGAGAGGAAATGATATTTTATATTATTTTAATAGTTCTATTAGGATTAGATCAAATAACTAAAGCACTTATACATAGCAAATTTTTAGAAGGGGATACATTCCCTATTATACGAGATTTTTTTCATTTAACTTATGTACAAAATAGAGGAGTTGCCTTTGGAGTTATGCAAGGAAAACTTATGATTATAAATATTATAAGTATTTCTGCAGTAATTTTAATGATTATTTATGCAAAGAAGAATTCTAATAAATTACCTAAAATAGAAAACTATGCTTGGTTATTTATAATCTCTGGTGCCTTTGGAAATATCTTAGATAGAATATTAAGAGGTTTTGTTATAGATATGATAGATTTTAGAGGGATTTGGGGATATATATTTAATTTGGCAGATGTATATATAAACATTGGAGTAATTTTAATGATAATTAATTCTATAATTGAAGAGAGAGCAAAAAAAAGAGGAGGAAACACTAAATGACCTTTCAAGCAATGATACTTGCCCTTCAAAATTTCTGGAATGCACAAGGATGTGCAATAAGCAATCCTTATGATATAGAAACTGGAGCGGGGACTTTTAATCCAAATACATTTTTAATGAGCCTTGGACCTGAGCCTTGGAATATAGCTTACGTTGAGCCATCAAGAAGACCAAAAGATGGAAGATATGGTGAAAATCCAAATAGAGTATATCAACATCATCAATTTCAAGTAATAATGAAACCATCACCAGATAATATTCAAGAACTTTATTTAGAAAGTTTAAAAATGTTAGGAATAGACCCTCAAAAACACGATATTCGTTTTGTAGAAGACGACTGGGAATCACCAACTCTTGGAGCTTGGGGATTAGGATGGGAAGTATGGCTTGATGGAATGGAAGTAACACAATTTACTTATTTCCAACAAGTTGGTGGATTAGAGCTTGATGTAGTTCCTGTAGAGATAACTTATGGACTAGAAAGACTTGCTATCTATATTCAAGGTAAAGATAATATTTATGACCTTGATTGGACAGAAGGTGTTAAATATGGAGATATGAGACTTCAAATGGAATATGAATTTTCTAAATATTCTTTTGAAATAGCAGATAGAGATGCACATTTTATGTGGTATGACATGTTTGAAAAAGAAGCGATTAGAGCCCTTGATGCTGGATTAGTTTTTCCTGCTTACGACTATGTACTAAAATGTTCTCATGTATTTAATGTATTGGACGCAAGAGGGGCTATTTCTGTAACAGAGAGACAATCTTATATTTTAAGAGTAAGAGATTTGGCGAAAAGATGTGCAGAAGTTTTTGTAGAAAACAGAAGAAAACTTGGATTCCCATTATTGAAAAAAGAAGGAAAGTAGGAGGTTTATAAGTGAACGTATTGTTAGAAATAGGATTAGAAGAAATTCCTGCTAGATTTTTGAAACCTAGTTTAGAAGATATGAAAAACTATATAGAAAAAGAACTAAAAGAACAAAGAATAGCTTTTGAGAATGTAATTACTAATGGAACTCCAAGAAGATTACTTATTGAGATAAAAGGATTATCAGAAAAGCAAGAAAACCTTGATGAAGTAAATATTGGGCCATCTAAGAATGTAGCTTTTGATGCAATAGGTCAACCTACAAAAGCTTGTTTAGGATTCGCTAAGTCTCAAAATGTAGAAGTTAGCGATTTAGATATTATAGATACAGGTAAAGGTGAATATATAGCTGTTAAAAAATTTTTAGAAGGTCAAAAAACAGAAAGTTTGTTGCCTAAAATTTTGAAGAGTTTAATTTTAAATCTTTCATTTCCAAAATCAATGAAATGGGGAACTAAAAAATTCAAGTTTGTAAGACCATTAAGATGGATACTTGCATTAGTTGACAGTCAAGTAATACCTTTTGAGGTAGAAGGAATTAAAAGTAGTAATATAACTAGAGGACATAGATTTTTTGGTCAACCTGAATTTTCAGTAGAATCTATAGAAGATTATTATAAAAAAGTTAAAGAAAATTTTGTAATTATTAATATAGAAGAAAGAAAAGCAAGTATTGTAAAACAAATTGAAGATAGATGTGTTAAAAGTAATGAAAAAGTTCATATTGAAGAGTGGCTACTAGATGAAGTAACAAATCTTGTTGAATATCCATATCCACTAGTTGGAAGCTTTAATACTGAATTTTTAGAAGTGCCACAAGAAGTACTTATTATATCTATGCAAGTACATCAAAGATATTTTCCAATATTAGATGAAAATGGAAAACTTCTACCTAAATTTGTTGTAGTTAGAAATGGAATAGAAGAATCAGAACATGTGGTTAGAGGGAATGAGACTGTTATAGGCGCTAGACTTAGTGATGCTAGATTCTTTTACAATGAAGATCTTAAAAAGGATATGGAAGAGTTTGTGGAGAGTTTAAAAACAGTTGTATTCCAAAAGGATTTAGGAACTATATATGCAAAAGTTGAAAGAAGTAAAACTTTAGCAGAATATTTGATTAAAGAGCTAAAATCAGATAAATTAGATTCTGTTTTAAGAACAGTTCATCTAGCAAAAGCAGATTTAATGTCTAATATGATTGGAGAAAAAGAGTTTACAAAACTTCAAGGATTCATGGGGCATCAATATGCAATGGTAGCAGGCGAAGACAAGAATGTAGCGTTAGGTATTGAAGAACATTATTTACCTAGATTCCAAGGAGATTCATTACCAACAACTTTTGAAGGTGCAATAGCAGGAATAGTTGATAAAGTAGATACTCTTGTAGGTTGTTTTGGTATAGGAATGAAACCAAGTGGTTCAAAAGATCCATATGCATTGAGAAGAGCTACTCTTGGAATAGTCAATGTACTTTTAAATTCAAAAATTAGTATTTCAATTAAGGGATTAATTGAAAATAGTTTAGATATATATGAGAGTCATGGAATATTGAAAACGTCTAAGGTAGAAGTTTTTGATGATATATATGAGTTCTTTAAACAAAGAATAATAAATGTATTTACAGATAAAGGTTATAAAAAAGATATTGTTAATGCTGTAGTAAATGTAAATTTTGATAATTTGGTAGAATTAGAACATAAAGTTCAAACTCTTGAAAAAGTTAGTATTGAACCTGAATTTAATGAAATTATTAATTTATTAAAAAGAATTGAAAACATTATTAAAGATTCCAAAAACTCTGAAATTAATAAAGAATTGTTAAAAGATGAAGCTGAAATTGCTTTAGTAAATTTTGCAGAAGAATTCAATTTAAAAGCACAAACTGAACTTTCAAATAATAACTATGAGAAATATTTCAAAGATATTTTAAGTGGAAAAACTATTATAAATAATTTCTTTGAATCTGTAATGGTTATGGATAAAGATGAAATGATAAAAAATAATAGAATTGCAATATTAAAATCATTGGATAACGCATTTAAACAAGTCGCAGATATTAAGGTAATAGACTAATGAAAAACTTTAAAACTAGCGGTGTTTGTGCAAAAGAAATAAATTTTAGTATTGATAGTGGAGTAATTAAGAAAGTAAGTTTTATGGGTGGATGCAACGGGAATTTGAAAGGTATGGGACTTTTACTTGAAGGAATGAAGGTAGAAGATGTTATATCAAAACTTGAAGGAACAAAATGTGGACCCAGAGATACCTCTTGTCCAGACCAGTTAGCAAAAGCTCTGAAAGAATATGTAATCTAAAATGAAATGCAGGAAGCTATGCTTCCTGCTGTTTTAATATCATGTGTAAAAAAGAAAGGATAGTTATGATAATTCAAGTATTTGGTAAAAAATCATGCAACAATACTAAAAAAGCAGAAAGATTTTTTAAAGAGAGAAATGTTAAAATTCAGTTTATAGATTTAAATAAATATCCAATATCTAAAGGGGAATTAAAAGTAATAACAAATATATTTCCAATTGAAGAATTACTTGATATAGAAGGAAATGAGTATAAGAAAAGAAATTTACAGTACTTTGTATATGATACTGAGGAACTATTAAATGAGAATCCAATTTTATATAAAACACCGATATGTAGACATAAAAATAGTGTTACATTAGGATATGAGCCTGAAATATGGAAAGAATGGACAAAAAAATAGTTAAAAATAGAAAAATAAAAGTTAAAACTTTCATTTTTCTATTTTTAACAATAAAGTTCAAATTATATATTTATAGCAGTAATACTTCTATATAAATCAAGTGCATATGAATCAGTCATACCACAAATGAAATCAGTAATTAGTCTTAATTCATTATATAACTTATTTTCACTATCGGGATATTTTTCCATAAGAAATCTATAATTACTCGAAATTAGGTTATATAATTTTTCTTCTTTACTACCTTTTCTAATTCTTTTAGGAGAAGTAATAGCCTTTGTAAACTCCTCTAAAAGAACAGTAATAATTTTGTCACCAGTTAATTCAAGTTTTAGCACTTCCTTACAATTGTATAAAATTTCTCCTAACTCTTTAAAAGCTTTTTTGAGCCCCTCAGCTTCTGACAAATCTAATAAGTCCATATCAAAATCTCCAGAAAGAATTTTATCATGATTGTTTATAAATGCTTTTATACTGGCATCAATCATAAAATTTTGAATTTTAATTCTAAAAATTGATGCAATTACTTCTAAAGGCTGAGGATAATTGGGGTCAACATTTATATTTTCTAAAGTGGATAATATTTCATATTCAGAGGGATTACTAGAATCAAGATATCTATACATTTTTTTCTTTAAAACTTCTAGAGTTATTAAGCCCTTTTTACAGCCATCTTCTATGTCTGCGACAGAATATGCAATGTCATCAGCAGCTTCCAATAAGAAAACTAAAGGATGTCTTCGAACTTTATTATTAATTTTCATTCCTAGTGAGTTGACAATAACGTCAAAAGATTCAAACTCACTTTGAAAATATCCAAATTTTTTATAACTTACTCCCATATCTTTTTTATTTCCAGAGGTAGAAGAATGAGGATACTTAATAATAGTAGCAAGAACTGGGAAAGAAAGATTGATGGAATGTTCGTCACGAGTATACTGTAACTTTTTTAAAAGCCTAAAAGCTTGAGCATTCCCCTCAAAATAAGTAAAATCTCCAAGCTCTTCATCTGACCAATGATAATCATAAATATCTTTATTCCCTTTAAAATATTTTTCAAAATAATTTTTAAAAAAGTCTTGTATAATCATCTCTCCATAATGACCAAAAGGAGGGTTTCCAATGTCATGGACAAGAGAAGCGGAGCCTAAAATTGTACTAATAAAACCATCTTTATCCTTATCTAAAATCCCTAGAGAAATTAATTCCTTTTCAACACCTCTACCAATATTCATTGCAATATTTGAAACTTCCATTGAATGTGTAAGCCTAGTTCTTACAAAATCATTGGTACTTAGAGGAAATACTTGAGTTTTATTTTGTAAACGTCTAAATGCAGACGAAAAAATAATTTTGCTATAGTCATATTGAAATTCTTCTAAAGTAGTCCTATTTCTATCTTTTAATCTAAATCTATGTGCTTTAAGTAATTCATTCCAATTCATAAGAAGCTCCTTTAAGAAAGTAGTATATTAAATTATAGCCAACAAATAAATAAAAAGCAACAAACAAAAAAAGAGCAAACGCTCTTACTCTAAAGTTATGGCGGAGAGTTAGGGATTCGAACCCTAGGTAGTTTGCACTACACACGCTTTCCAAGCGTGCTCATTCGGCCGCTCTGACAACTCTCCAACTGCTTGAGTATATTATCAAATTTTATAAACTTTGTCAATAATAATAAAATGAGGACGAATTAAATCGTCCTCAAAAAAATATTAAATGTCTTGTTTAAGCATTGCCTTGATAAACCCAGTAAACATTGGATGAGGTCTATTAGGTCTCGTTTTGAACTCAGGATGGAATTGTCCAGCTATAAAAAATGGATGTACTTCTTGTGGAAGTTCAACAATTTCAGCAAGTCTACCATCAGGAGAAGAACCAGATATAACTAATCCAGCAGCTTGGATAGCGTCTTTAAATTCATTATTAAACTCGAATCTATGTCTATGTCTTTCATAAATTAATTCTTCATTATATAATTTTTTAGCTAAAGTACCATCTTTTAATTTACATGGATAGATTCCTAATCTCATAGTTCCACCCATATTTTCAATATCTTTTTGATCTGGTAACAAATCAATTACTGGAAATTTAGTTTCAGGATCAAATTCTGTAGAATTAGCACCATCATATCCTAAAATATTTCTTGCATATTCAATTACAGTTGTTTGCATTCCTAAACATATTCCAAAGAAAGGAATTTTATGTTCTCTAGCAAATTCAATAGCATTTATTTTACCTTCAACAGCTCTATGCCCAAATCCACCAGGGACTAGAATTCCATCATAATTGCTTAATGTGCTAACATCAACATCTTCAGCTTGAATATAATCAATATCACATTTAGTATATAGGTGATATCCAGCATGTTTAATTGATTCATCTATTGAAATATATGCATCTTTTAATTCAACGTATTTACCAACAACGGCAACTTTAATTGATTTAGTAGGATTTTTTATTCTATTAACCATTTCAGTCCAAGCAGTTAAATCAGGAGTTTTATTTTCTAATCCAAGCTTTTTAATTGCAACGTTAGCAAGCCCATTAGCTTCCATGATTAACGGAACTTCGTAAATAGTAGGAGCGTCTGGAGACTCAATAACAGCTTCTACATCAATATCGCAGAATAATGATATTTTTCTTTTCATATCATCACTTATTGGATGTTCTGTTCTACATACTAATATATCAGGTCTTATTCCTAGGCTCATTAATTCTTTAGCAGAATGCTGTGCAGGTTTTGTTTTAAGCTCTCCAGCAGCACTTAAATAAGGAATAAGAGTACAATGAATGTATATAACATTTTCTTTTCCTACATCATATTTAAATTGTCTAATAGCTTCTAAGAATGGAGTAGATTCGATATCTCCAACTGTTCCACCAATTTCAGTAATAACAATATCAGAGTTATTTTCTTTTCCAACTATTTCTATTTTTGATTTAATTTCATTTGTTATATGAGGGATAACTTGAACTGTAGCACCAAGATATTCTCCTTTTCTTTCTTTGTTAATAACAGATTGGTAAATTTTACCAGTAGTTACATTGTTATATTTTGTTAAATTTTGATCTATGAATCTCTCATAATGTCCTAAGTCTAAATCTGTCTCTGCTCCATCATCAGTAACAAATACTTCTCCATGTTGATATGGACTCATTGTTCCTGGATCAACATTTATATATGGGTCAAACTTTTGAATAGTTACAGAATAACCTCTCTCCTCTAAAAGTCTTCCTAAAGAAGCTGCTGTAATTCCTTTTCCCAAAGATGATACTACTCCACCAGTGACAAAGATATACTTTCTTTGTTTCATATTCTCCTCCTAATTTTTATCTCAATGAATTGTAAACGTGATTTATTTTTAATTAACTTTGTAAAGTATAATTTTTTAAAAAGTAAAATTGCAATAGAAATATCAAGATGTTTATCATAAAAAAAAGACGAAAAAAAAAATTCGTCTTGTTATACTTTAATAATTGTTATTATAAAGTACAAGTATTGAGAGTTCAATCTCGTGTTTTTATCTTTTAAAAAACAATACTTTTTAATGGCTAGAAAAGCGAACTTTTCTAGCCATTTCTATGATTTTAACTTAAAACTAAGTTTATGTCAAGAATTATTTAGAAGCTTTAGTGTAAGCACCTTCAGAACCAAATACTGTTACCATTTTAGTTTTGTAGTAAGCTTTCATTTCTTCTCTTGCTGGTCCAAGATATTTTCTTGGGTCAAATTCTTTTGGATTAGTTCCAAATACTTTTCTGATTCCAGCTGTAAATGCTAATCTTCCATCAGTATCTACGTTTATTTTAGCAACTGCTGATTTTGCAGCTCCTCTTAATTGCTCATCAGGTATACCGATAGCATCTTTTAATTCTCCACCGAATTCTTTTATCATATCAACATATACTTTTGGTACAGATGATGATCCATGAAGAACTATAGGGAATCCAGGGATTCTTCTTTCTACTTCAGCTAAGATATCTAATTTTAATGTAGGGTTATCTCCTGGTTTGAATTTATGAGCTCCATGAGAAGTTCCAATTGATATCGCTAATGAGTCTACTCCAGTAGCTTTAACAAATTCTTCTACTTCTTCTGGTTGAGTGAATATATGAGCATCATGAGAAACTTCATCTTCTATTCCAGCTAAAATTCCTAACTCAGCTTCTACAGATACATCAAATTGGTGAGCATATTCTGCAGCTTCTTTAGATTTTGCAACGTTAGTAGCGAAATCATAATGAGAAGCATCTATCATTACTGATGAGAATCCATAATCTATACAATCTTTAACTAACTCAAGAGAATCTCCATGATCTAAATGTAATGCTACAGGAATGTCAGATCCTTTTGATCTAGCAATTGCTACAGCAGCTTGAGCCATAAATGGAACTACTTCTTTGTTTATGTATTTTCTAGCTCCACCAGATACTTGAAGTATTACAGGTGAACCCATTTCTGCAGCAGCCTCAACGATTGCTTGCATTTGTTCTAAGTTGTTGAAATTGAATGCAGGAACTGCATATCCGTTTTCGTTAGCTTTTTTAAACATTTCTTTAGTGTTAGAAAGTCCTAACTCTTTGTAATTATATTTCATATTTAGCCTCCTAAAATATTTTATGCTTACTAAATTTAATACATCTGTATTTTATCAAAAAATCCAATGTAACGCAACTTCTTTTATAAATTTCTATACACTTTTAGTAAAATTCTTTTATAACTGTGTGAAAATTTGACTTTTTTCTTAATTAAGTCAAAAATAAATGGTATTGCCTCTAAAATGTGTTCAAAAATTTCACTATAATAATTTTCAATTTTTTTGATTGCTTTTTTATAAACTCCAAAATAAACTGAAAAA
>OBMA010001505.1_pt1 | contig 14260 bp, 9 predicted proteins | sample 1539141 | NCBI WGS metagenome assembly OBMA01 (sample SAMEA3991484, study PRJEB22521) | metagenome | biome: anthropogenic terrestrial biome; feature: sewage plant; material: raw primary sludge | place: Sweden | collected 2012-09-26 | reverse complement strand
CGAAAACGGAGACAGCGTCCTTTTCAGCCTTGTAGACTTCAGCTAATTTTTCACGTAATTCATCCTTGGAGACATTAGCTCTGTTTGGGTGCAAGACGTCAACAACGAATTGCTTTCTGGCCAACAATGGGTTGGAGATAACCTTTCTGGTACGAATAGTGACAGCGTCAGACTATAAAAAATAAAATGAATGGAAGCAAAGCTCACCAGTCATTTTTAGCAGAATACGTTAGTAATCTAAACAGAACAATTAATCAGAAAAATAATCCAGAAACATTACAGCAGTACTTTTTTTTTTATTCTTTCCAACCCTGGGAATTTGTTCTCGCTGATCTTACGTTACTGAGGAATACACAGAATAAATATTAGCATTATTGCAATTCTTGTGTTTTAGCCGTAAAGTCCTTTAACCCAATTTGTATTTTAAACTTGTGGCACCAAACGTATCACTAGATCTTTTTTGTTGGACATTTCTCCCGTGATTGTATTGTATTTATACAGCCACCCATAATGCTATAACCGGAATAGAGCTTACTTGCAGTCTGTTTCAATTTCTGCTGGTTCAGTACAAGTTCGACATACCATTTTTATTGATCTTCTGTAGGTACCTTAGCGTTTGCAGTGAGCTTCGAATAAGATGACTTAAGAAAAACGACTAGCTTACGCCATCGTCTCATCACTACAACTGTTTAGCTACTAACTTGCTTGACATCCAAAGAGCAGGCCAATCACTAGAGAATGTCTGGGATCACTCAGATGGGTACACACAAGGCAGTGGATGTGGTTGTTACCGCCACGACTAGGGTCACTCTCTACCGTGAATTTCGAAATTTCGCCAACTGAGTGCGCCAGCTAGCCATTGCTACCAAGCTAACAAAAGGATCAGGCTGCCCAAACGGACGTAGACTCACTGGGCTCCGTCTAGAGAATGACACGAAACCTCACTCGTTGTTTCCTTCCGAGTGATTAACTAGGCGGGAATACTGCCTGGAAATTTTTTCGGAAGAGAAAGTTTTGAATTTTAGTTATTCAGTTTCCCGAAAAAGGAATAAAATATGTACAGATGTAGTTGATCAAAAAAAAGTCTATGGACATCATTCCTACTGAAGGCACAGCTAGTACCTTATTTATTGCTGATGCTTTAGCAGATTTAATCAACTGTCAACAGCAGTGATATTCATAAGATTGTTAAATAATAACAATACACGAATGAAGGGAAAACTATACTATGTTATATGTAATCAGTGAACTTTTTTTTTTTCTTATATATCGTTATTGCTTTTCGAATTCTAATACAAACCGCCTCATCAAAGTAGGTTCGCGATCTACACCGTTGGCCTCCATGTTACGGCGGTATTCATGTAACATTTCCGTAGCCTGTTGTACGATCTTCTTTCTTTCTGAGCTACTCACATCTTTCCTACACTTCAATATTCCTACCAGTAAATCTATGCGCGAGTCCCAGTATACTTCAAGATACTTTTGCCAAATATCTAATATGCTATCTATCGGCTCACAGCTTAGGTCCATGAAGAACTCCATTACAGTAAAATTTTGTGTAATTAGCGTATCCTTGCTTTCATTACCATCCAGCACCTTGACAAAGAGCTGATAAAAAATTTCAAAATCCCTCTTCATCGCCTCTAAAAACTTATTGTTTTTGTTTTTGAATGAATGCTCGAACGATAAAGCAGTCAAAAATTTTATAATTGTCTCACCAATAACATTGTCTATGAAGTTCACGAACAGCACAGAATTCATCTGAGGTTTGATATCCAAAAGATATTCATCTAGTGTGTCCGCAATTTGCTGCGCTTGGCTCCCCATATACCATGTCTTGCTAAAAATCTCTTGGTAGGGTTTTCTCAGATCATCGAACATCAATGTGATTAGGCCTAAAGAACTGCACTGAGCAACTTCAGCAAAACCATCTAAAGTGCCCTCCAAGTGATTTGTAATTTGCTTCTCATAAACTTTAGAAACCAGTTTACCATACTTGGATGAAATGGCAACGGCATAGTCCGCAGCTTTCATTTGGTCGTTTGATACAGCAATTAAGTATTCCACCAAACCTCCTGGACACTCATCTTCAGGAGTTATACTCTCTGGATCTATATCATACTTGTGATTGTAATTGATTTGCTTTTTGATTTCTTCACTTATTTTAGAAATCCAGTTTTTTTGCCTCTTTGTTAGTAGATCACTGAACCTTTCAACCACACCCACAAGTATTTTGGCCTGATTAGTACCTGCAGCCACTTCCACTTGCTGTGTAAACATTTGAAAACAAGTCTTAGTACCATCAAGAAAAAGCAATCCATCTGAATCAGAATGTGGCGGGGTACTTCTTTCCAAGAATACATCAAATTCTGCTTTTTCTAAATTACCTATCCACTCGGTCATTTTAACCACTATCAAATTCAAATAGTCTTTAAATAGTGTTTCCTTTTCTTTATCGCCGATGACAGATTTGACTTCGCTTTTGGTAAATCCAAAATCTTGCTTAAGTGTATCTTGAAACGTCTTATCGAATGCAAGAATATCAAGAATAATAATGGTCTCGGGTTCGGACTCCACGAGATCCGTGATTAATGAATGCAATTCCTTATAGTATTGGTCAAAGTATACTTCAAATATGTTCCAATGTGGTGGACAGCAGTTGGCAATATGTTCCTTTACAATAATCAATTCGTTGAAAATCCAATCCATGTTATCAAGAACATCAAATTTTTGATCACCAACGTATTTTTCTCTCATTTCACCAAACATTTCAGAAATGGAATTATTTATACCATTTATTAGAAAATGCTTGTAACCTCGAGGTGCTGTTCTTGTTGAGATGGTACCGCTCATTATTTCTTGGTATAATCCCTTGTTTGTCGGATATTCTATAACTTTGGGTGTCTCATCTTGTAACCTTGCGGTGTTTTTGCTATTTGGAAGTTTTTTAATTGAGGATTTTTCTATTTCAATTTCTTTCTTCTTGATTATATTTCTGATAGCTTCAATTCTCAAATCTTCCCTTTCTTCTAGGTCATAAATTTTAAAAAGTCGAATTGCTAAAGATATTTGCTCAGCTCTGGCCATTTCTACAATATCGTAAGTTAATCCGTCCAGCAATTTATCAAATTTTGATATTATTCCGGATAATCTTGAAAACAATTTCATGACTGTACGTTGCGCATCTTCAGTTGCTTCTTTAGCCATAACAACAACCTGCTCTTGAAAGTCGCGTGCTGAAGTTAATAGGAAATGAATTTCCAAAAGATGGGGACAACCAGTTTCCAGGGCATCTTCCGCTAATTCCGCCACTAATAGTCTTTCTATATGCTCCATTAGTGCAACAAAGTTATATATTCGATCATAAATCGATGATGTCGTATTGACCGTTTCATAAAGTTTTGTGGCTCGGAAAAGTATATCATAACGATTAATTGCAAATCGATTATCGTTACCCAATTTATTAACTTCATTGATTTGTTGTTTGATTGAAGTGACCGAATTTTTGGACAGATTCAGTAGTTTGAGGGATTCTTCGACTTCGCCATAGTATTTGTCTGATTCTTTATTCAATTGGTATTCTACAACGGATTTTTCTTTTAGCAACTGTTCCTTAATATCTCGTACCCTTTCAAGTGATAGATCTCCCTTTATTAAATCACAAACTTGCTGCAAGGGATCTGAAGACATCTTAGTAACTAGATACTTGATAATATCTCTGCTCTCGGCCCAATTTTACTTCTTTTCCTGCTTCCCTACGGGTGTTCTTAAGGTGCACTAGTTGCTAGAGTTTACAGTATGTTTTCTTATTTTCCGATCCCCAAAGCTCGGCAAGATTAAGAAAAAAAGGCTAGCTGTACATAAGATTAATAACATCGTATTAATGAATCTATCACTTCCAGGCCCATTCTATGTATAGTATGTAAATATGTATTTAGATTATGATACGCCTGGTTCAGGCTTTTGCCACATTCCGTTCGGCCACTGTAAAACTCCTGCATTCGTATAGTCACCTCTATTCGTTGGAGACCGTACAGAGGCACGAGCCACTCTTAAATACAAGTCTATTGTCCCGTTAGAGGCATCAAGAGCATCGTCCATCATTTGAGCAAGTGCTGGATTCTCCATCCGAAGAACATCGATACTCACAGTCTCATTCTTGCCTACGTACACTTCCACATCGTTCAAAAGTAATGAAAAACCGTCGATGTTTCCTATTTGATCAATTACTGGATCAGTTGCATTTAGATGCCACGACAGAGAATGGTTTTGATCGTCGTTAAAATCCAGTATAGGTGGCTTCAAAGAAGCACCTGCTTCTCCTCTTAACAAGGCCGTATCTGTCTCAACTATGCTTGCAAAATCCCATCTTGCTACACCAGACAGAATTAACCCGACTAAAATTCCTTGGAACAGATATGCAGATGATCCTCTCGTGGCACAGCCTGGAACCAGTATAGAACCTAAGATGTAGTGATGTATTCTCAAGTTCAGTCCCGGCAAAGATCCCAAAGCTATTAATCCGCCAATGAAACAAATGTATATTTTAAAATACTTTTTGAATCTTCCTGATTTCCAGAGTGAATAAGCCTGTATAACTGCGCATGTAAGAATAGTGGCTGCAATAGATCCCACAGCAGTCAGTGCTCCAGCCTGCTCTTTCAAATCCGTCGTCGTAAGTCTATCAACAGGTAATCGGTCAAATGTGACATTATTTGAGATTCCCAACCAAAATGTGGGGTACCAAAGTATTACTTTTGCTATGGGCGATCCATTTTCTAGTGTTCTTTTCACCGCACTCTTCCAAACGACGTATAAAACAAAGCATAAAGGTAAAAGCCTTTGAAATCCCACACTGAAAAGCTCATACACGCTAGCTGGGTCATGTGCATCCGTTAGTAATGGAGGGTCTAGAGATAATACAAGAGTCCAATAGCCCACTATCGTGTTTATCCAGTACCCGTAAATACTGTCGTACAAATAAAATATTGGCAGTCCAAAAAGCATATTCAATGCGACCACAGCTGCTCGAGGATCATAACAGCCCGACAGGATACCGCCTTGTATATCTCTGAATGAATATGAACCGGGAAAAAATGAATTGAATGCTACTGAAAACCCAGTGTTATACATTCCTTTTTTTGATGGAAAAGAATTTTGGGCCCCTTGCATAGAAACTTTGGTACAGCCACCGTAAAATGGTGAGATAACACCTGCATGTACTGCAGAGGCGCATGGAAACGAGTCACTTCTATAAGGGTAGGACACGACCATCGGGTCTTCTTCGCTAAACAGGGCACCTCCGCCAATTTCATACCCTGTATATTTGACTCTCCTATTCCCTACGGCAATGGCGGAGTATGTCCATCCACCTCTATCACACAGTGCTGGACATCTGATCATGTATTCTTTATTATCAAGTGGACCGCAGTTTTTAGCATTTAAACCACATTCGTTATTGGTACCCTCCCAGTTCAAGTAGGAATTGCAACTTAAAGACAATATAGGAATCTTTTCTGAGCCATCATTTGGATGGAAGTATGGCGGCTTGATAAGATAGGGGTATATGAGAGAATAAAAAATGCGCATCCAAAAGCAGCAGTACACAATCAGTAGCAACAGTCGTATCAACTTACTTGGTATTTTAGTTTTGAATGTAGTCTGCGGAAAATCATCTATCTTCTTCAGCCATCCCCAACGTTTAGGAAAGCTAGGCGGTTCATCACTTGGCTCAACAGGGCCATTCCAAACTCTTTCAATAAACTTTTGTATAGGATGTTTCCTTTTTAATAGTAACCATTTTGACTTACTGTTTTCTCTCCCTTCTTCATCAAGCATACTTTCCATGTCTGTATTGGAAAAGTTCTGCAGTTGTATAGACTCAGTCACACGGTGCTGTCCATCGCAATCACTTGAAACGCCAGGGTCTGTGGCTTCCCACGTTGTGTTAGCATTATCATCAAAATGCACACCCATTCAATTCAATGCTAAATGGTCTATCTCTCACAAGTCTACTACTGGTTGAATTGTGCCTTAGTTATTTACATAATTGAATGTATTTTGCGATTTTACACTCTTTACGGTATTTAGCTGTTTTCTTCTACACCCCAGAGTAATTTTTTTGCGACGGTAAATCTGGAAAATAATCATAGAATACAATGAGAAAGAATGTAAAAGAAATAATTTTATTAGCGTACATGATTGTGTATATGTTTTGTTTAAAAAAGTTTATTTAAAAAAGGTCTTAATACATACTAACGAAAAGAAACCGCTCCAAGTTAGATAAGGAAAGGGAAAAATGCCACCAGAAAGAATCAACCGGAACATGACTCACAAGCTTCTGGAGTAGGAGCAGTACAAGCAATCACCTTTTCATTGTAAATGTCACATTTCTTCTCGTCGGAATCTTCTTTTATTGTTTCCGTTGGAACTGCTGGGGCAACACTATCTTCCAATTTCACATTTGACATGGCACTCGACACCGATGATTGTTCGGATGGAACTGGAGATGCATCCTTCTCATTATCTGAGCTTTCGGTAAGCGCAGATGCCGCCTTTTGTTCAGAGAATTTTGTACCCTTTGGAACATAAACTGGACGATCCAATTCTGAGACGGAAGCAATATGTGTAGCGGCTTGATCGGCAACCTCTTGATCAATGGTAAATTGAATAGCAGCGGAGGCGGCTTGCGTTCTTAAGTAGTACATACCAGTTTTTAAACCCTTCTTCCAACCGTAGAAATGCATACTAGTAATCTTACCCATTGATGGTGCTTGCAAGAAAAGATTCAAGGAATGAGACTGATCGATGTAGATGGCACGATCAGCAGCCATATTGATAATGGTCTTTTGAGAGATTTCCCAGACGGTTTTGTATAATTCCTTCAATTCTTGTGGCACATTTGGTAAGCCTTGAATAGAACCATTTTGTGTAATTAGATATTGTTTCATACTATCATCCCAAATACCCAGGTCGACTAAATCACGTAGTAAATATGGATTAACAACTTGGAATTCACCAGACAGGACACGACGAGAGTACATGTTTGAGGTCACTGGTTCGAAGCATTCATTATAACCAAGAATTTGGGAAGTTGAGGCGGTTGGCATTGGTGCCATAGTCAAAGAGTTTCTTAACCCATGTTTAACAATGTCCTTTCTTAAGGTTTCCCAATCCCACATGCCAAATGGTTTAGCGTTCCACATATCGAATTGTAAAATACCCTTAGAAGCTGGAGAACCTTCAAAAGTAGAATATTTACCTTCTTTTTGGGCCAATTCACAGGAGGCTTCAAGAGTAGCATGGTAAATAGTTTCGAAGATTTGTTTGTTTAGAGTTTGAGCTTCTTCCGATTCAAAGGGTAGACGCAACATCATATAAGTATCGGCCAAACCCTGGACACCAAGAGCAATAGGTCTATGCTTCATATTTGAATTTCTAGCCTCGGGAACTGGATAGTAATTACGGTCGATAACTCTGTTCAAGTTGTGAGTAATGACTTTAGCAATCTCGTGTAATCTCTCGAAATTATAGCTTGCAGTTTTACCATCTTCTGAAACCTCAACGAATGCTGGTAGGGCAATAGAAGCTAAATTACAAACTGCAGTTTCATCCGGGGAGGAATATTCGACGATTTCACAACATAAGTTAGATGATTTGATAGTACCTAAGTTCTGTTGGTTTGTCTTCCTGTTACATGCGTCCTTATAAACCATGAAAGGTGTACCTGTTTCTGTCTGTGCTTGCAAAATGGCATACCACAACTTTTGGGCTTTAATTGTTTTACCACGACCTTCTCTTTCGTAACGAGTATATAGTTCTTCAAATTCATCACCCCACACATCATCTAAACCTGGGGCAGCACTGGGCGAAAATAAAGTCCAAGGCCCATCCTCTTGAACACGTTTCATGAAAAGATCAGGGATCCATAGAGCAGGGAACAAATCTCTTGCACGAATTTCTTCCTTACCATGTGTTTTTCTGATATCGACAAAGTCGAAGATATCTGCATGCCATGGCTCCAAGAAAAGGGCGAAAGCACCAGGTCTCTTGTTACCACCCTGGTCCACATAACGGGCAGTATTATTGAAAACACGAATCATAGGAATCAACCCGTTTGAAGTACCGTTGGTACCAGCGATATAAGAACCTGTGGAACGGATGTTGTTGATATGAAGACCAACACCACCTGCAGTTTTGGAAATCATAGCACATTCTTTCAAAGTATCATAAATACCTTCGATAGAGTCATCCTTCATGGCAATTAAGAAACATGAAGACATTTGAGGATGTGGCGTACCAGCGTTGAATAAAGTTGGGGAAGCGTGAGTGAAGTATCTTAACGACATCAAATTATAAGTCTTCAGCACAGATTCGATATCGCTACCATGGATACCTAGCGCCACACGCATTACCAAATGCTGAGGACGTTCTGCCACTTCACCGTTCAGTCTTAGCAAGTACGAACGCTCCAGTGTCTTGAATCCGAAATACGTATACTGGAAATCCCTATCGTACACGATGGCCGAGTTCAAAGTATCTTTGTTTTCCATGACAATGTTGTAAATTTCGTCCGAAATCATAGGAGCATGCTTTCCAGTAGCTGGGTTAATCCAGTCGTGTAAATCCTCAATAACTTTGGAGAATTGCTTTGTGGTTTGCTTATGTAAGTTAGAGATGGCGATTCTAGCGGCTAGAGTGGCATAATCAGGGTGCACAGTGGTCATGTATGCACATGTTTCAGCTGCAAGATTGTCCAGCTCAACGGTAGTAACACCGGAGTACACACCAGAAATAATACGTTGGGTTACCTTAACAGCATCAATACGGTTTGGGTCTAAACCGTATGACAAACGGGTGATACGGGAGGTAATTTTATCGAATTGAACGGGCTCTTTGCGGCCGTCTCTTTTAATAACGTACATTTGTGTGGGAGTATTTGATTTATTGCTGCTGCTATTCTTGCTTGTCATATTTATTTCAACTTGGATATGAGATGAGAGAAAGGCAAGGAAGAAGGCAAAAGAAGGCAAAATAGCAGTGCGTTTATATACGTTTTGCAGCAGAACACGAAACAATATAAAGAACGCTGACACGAAAAACGAAACGCGTCAGCATCTCACAATACAGTATTACGATTTAACAATAGACTATTGTTTTTTCCCATCTTGTCGTTTGGTCCTCGCCATGGCAACCGGGTTTTTGCCCCTTTGAGCAGCGCCTAGGTGTCGTTGCTGCGACAACCACGAAAAAAAAAAAAAAAAAAAAACAAAAGAACAACGGCACGCAATGTTGCTGTGACAACCGTAGGCAGATAACTTGGCTTTTTTTACTACTTTAGGAAAATTAGCAGCCAAGAACGAGGGCTTGCTCTGCTACCTAGTTCAAACTGAAACAAGCCTTCACTTTCTTTTCTTTTTTTTTTTTATCTAACAACTGAAGATTAAATGATAAATGTTTACGCGTGCGTGCGATTCATTCTTATGTATGTACGTATGTGCTGATTTTTTATGTGCTTGTTACCTTCTCTTGTTTCTTAAGAAGAAACTAGCCACGGCCACAGCGCCGGCTAGTACGCCTCCAGCGACGACAACACCCTTGAGTGTTTCCTTCTGGATCTTATCCTCTACCATACTCTTCAAAGCGCCCACCTGCTTGTTATTACGCTCATGCTCAAATAAAGTGTCTACATATCTCTTCGCCATAGAGTATTCACCGAGTTTGTAGCAACCTATGGTCAGATAATATAGGCATTCTCGTCTACGGGACTCGGCCTCTTTGTAAATGTCTGTGAGGATTTTCACACCAAGCCTTTCGTCATTCACGTCAGTGGATTTGATCAGCCCCCATGCGTAGTTAAACCTTGACTGTATGGTAGCGGTGGGCCCCCCCTCGGAGACGACTTGCTGGCGCAGAATCTCCAGCTGCTGCGGATAGAGTGGTTCGTATGCGTCCTTAAGAGTTGGCCAAAAATCTACTTTGGTCATACTTATGTTGTATGGCTGTGCTCTGATCTGTGCTTCTATGTGCCGTTTTTACGCAAGGTATATGATAACTTCTGTGCAGAATAGTGGCAATGGCAGCTTTGCTTTGAAAGGGGTCCAGCCTAGCCCGCTTGCGGTGTTCCGGCATAAATGCGCAAAAAGATTGGTTCATGAAAAGAAGTGAAAAAAAATCGATGAGCTCAGCTCTTAAGAACGGTATTATGGAACGAACTCAACCCGAAAAGGTAGTACAGATGCAGGGCACGGCAGATTTGAGCACTTCGAAACTTGGTACGAAAAAATACTGGGATGAACTGTATGCCCTGGAGCTGGAGAATTTCAGGCGGAATCCGCAGGATACCGGGGACTGTTGGTTTAGCGATAGCGATGCTGAACAAAAGATGATTGATTTTCTGGTAGATAACATTGGTGCGTACAGAATTTCTGAGAATGCTTCTGTTGTAGACCTCGGTACAGGTAATGGACACATGTTATTTGAACTGCATCAAACGGAATTCCAAGGGAAACTGGTCGGGATAGACTATTCTGAGGAAAGCGTCAAACTCGCTAGTAATATAGCCGAGGCCACCGGTGTTGACAATTTCATCAGTTTCCAGCAAGCAGACATCTTTAGTGGTGACTGGAACCCGGGAAAGTATGACATTGTGTTGGATAAAGGGACCCTAGATGCCATTTCATTGAGTGGCATGAAGATCAACGGTAAACTTGATGTAGTCGATGTATACGCCGGAGTAGTGGAAAAGATTTTGGAAAAAGACGGTATTTTCTTGATCACTTCTTGTAATTTCACACAAGATGAACTAGTAAAGATCATAGAGACTGATAATTTGAAAATGTGGAAAACAATAAAATACCCTGTTTTCCAATTTGGCGGGGTCCAGGGTGCGACCATATGTAGTGTAGCATTTGTTAAACAAAATTGATTTGTTTTTATCTTTGATTTATTTTTAACGTTATTTCTCTTTACTTATTTAGGAACGGATTTAACTATAATGTTATACAATTCATCCGTGGTTTCCTTCTTACCAGTCTTTATGGCGTACTGTGCAGGATCACCGTTATCATCTACCGCTAGTAATCTTATGAATTTTTCGCTTTGCAAAGAACCTGTAAATCCTTTTTGCACAGTGAACCCCTTGACCAGTTGGATGTTTAAAATGACTTTTAAGATACCACGAGACCTCATAACAATACGCGTCTTCTCGACGTCGTCCTTACTTTTATTGATTTTGATGATACCAACACCTCTTTCCTTCCAGCCTTCTTTTATGTTGGAAAGTTGGTACAGCTTCGCATTGACTTGATATATGCACTCCTCAGACTCTTCACCAGACTTGACTTCCTGTTTCTGCAATTTGAGGGGTTTTGGTTTGTCTTTTGTATCTTCTGAGGCATTCGCTAGTTGTTCGGATCCACTATGGACTTTATCTTTGTCGACATCAGTAGCTTTCTTTTCACTTTCAGAGTTATTTTCTGTTTTGTTTTTCAGTATGTTGAAGCCGCTGCCAAATGACAAACCTGAACCAAATGCAAATGGCTTCTTTGTTTTGCTGTCAGAGGCTGGTAAACTTTCAGTACTGGTAGTTGCATCTCCATCTTTCGTGTCCTTTTTGGCAACACCAAACCCAGTTCCAAATTTAGATGCGGCACCAAACACGAATTTATCCTCCTTTTTGTCATCTTCCACACTACCAGATTCTACGGTCTTTCCGTCGTCAACCTTGATCCTCTTATGTGATGGTTCTTGGTCTTTTTTACCTTCCTCCTTTTTCTCCTCATCGTTTTTATTGGGTGCTTCTGATTTGTCACTCGTTTCTTCCGCTTGTTCATCCTGATCTTTTTCCCTCGGTCTCTTAGGAGTTCCATCTAGTTTATCGATAGGATTTTCAACTGCAGTTTGCTTCACCTCAGAATTTTCCCTGGCTGCATCGCCACCATTGGTCTCACTCATGCTCTCAAAGTTTATGCGTACTTGTTTTGTGCAAATTGATTAGTTGACATTTTGCTTTGAGTAGCAACTGAGCTTTTTAAAATCCAGGCATTTATATCTTCAACCTCGCCAAACAATGTCAATTTTTTTTAAAAAAAAACTCAATACCTACATCACCGCGAAATGCCTGAAGTAAAAGCATATAACAAATGCGACCCTTAAAATTACGTATATATATATATGTATATTTCTTTATACTAAGTTTTACTGGGCAGAGTATCATACAGTTCTTCTATCCGATATATAATGAACGATAGGTGTGACACCACTGACTTGAGTAATTCTTTCCAGCCACGCAAGCAAGACACCCCCTTGTTTCTGGCCCTGAGGTACGGACATTCCTTTGTAGAGATACTTTACCAGCACGTCCTTCTGAGAATCACTCAAATTTTTGATTACATTACCAATATCGGCTTGCCTGACTTGTGTCAATGCTTCAAGGACGCTCTTAAAATATTGCTCCTTTGTTGGAGCATCTGCACTGTATGGAGGATCGGTTGTAAGTAATTGAACGGCTCCCAAAGAATCACCACTTGTGGCAAGCGAGCGCAATTGATTCATTCGAGGTTGTAATTCTTGTAATGTGACAGTAGTTTCGTATGGTGGTACCAGATCGGCAGCGGTTAGTCTGCCACTCTCTGGATCAAATGCATCGATGTCAATTCTCCTCCAATCGGCTTCCATTGCTTGATCGTTCGCGTGTGTTGTGTTGAGTCTTCTCTGGTCTCCTTTGCTATAGTATCTTGTGTTAAATGCGGGCTGTTTTTCTCTTATTTTGTTATAGGGGCAAAGTCTGAGAAAGGGAAAAAAGTATCCAAATTAACTGATGTGCGGGTAATTATAGACAACAAGTAGCAGAGTTTAAGTATTACTTATATTCAATAGTCGGGCGCTTCTTTGGGAGCTGGTTGAGACTCTCGAGTCCGTGAGTTTCTAGATTTATATACAGAAGTAACAGCAGCAGTAGGAGTGGCGGCGGAGAGCAAGGGCCTGTTTCCACGGTACCTCGCGTCCAATGTGGAACTGCCGTATCTATCAGCGCTATATGCGGAGGAAGAAGTTTCCCTGCGTGGCAGCCTGGGAGCATAATTTCTTTCGGCGGGATTTGATGTACTTGCGCTTGCAAACCTTCCTGGAAGCCTGCTGTCTCTGTTGGAATAGCCTCTGCCTCCAAGGCCGCCGCCCAATCTTCTTGGCTTGAAATATTTAACGGTTCTGCCTCTTTCTATGTCGACTATGCAGACTCTGTCTTTGATTTGGATACCTCTGTGTACTCCAATCTCCTTGAATGCCATTTTACTACTTATTGGGTCTTTGAAAACTATGAAGGCGTAGCCTTTACTCTTCTGGGTTATCTTGTCCTTGACTATCCTAATTTTTTCGATCTCGCCAAACTTAACAAAATACTTTTGCAGTTCAATTTCGTCAAGATCGTATGGTAACCTCCCAATAAATATCGTTCTGTAGGGATCTGTGTCCTTGATATGAGGGTCAACGTTAGGATTCCAATTTTGTAGTCTCCGGTCTAACAATTGAGCATTTTTGATCTTGGAAAGTTTGATGTCTTCGTATCTTTGGAGATGGTTGTTTGGAGATCCTTCAGGAAACTCCTCCATATAGTGCTTCAAAGAGGTTGATAGTAAGTTTGCAACGCCAGTGATATTTGGATTTGTTTGTCTCTTCGCATATGGGTAATCGGTTGGTCTTTTGTAAGATAAAGGTGGCCTTGGCTTGAAAAGTCTCGACACGTCGTCTGGATACTTGGATAGATTATAATTCATCAAGGTTCAGGTGCCGATTACTTTTTTAAGGTTTCCTTTCGTCAGTCGATGACCGTGCTGTGTGTCATTATCTTGCAGTTCTTTTTTTCTTCAGATGCGTTAATTTCCTACGAAGGGCGCATACAATGGTGCTAATGGGATTTATGAGCAAAACAAGTAGGCGAGCAAGACATGAACGAAATTGTAATGAAGCGTACTTCCTCTTTCCTACAACCTTAAAAAGGTCTCACTGATATATCCATTCGCAATAATGACAAGATTTTTGCATGGGATTTCTTTTTTTCTTTTGAATAAGTCGCGTTATAAGGACAAAACATTAAAAAAAAATATCTATTGATTCACTGATTTATATATACAGAAGTAAGTACCGAAATACCTAAATATACGCATAGAAGTCTCTTTCTTTCTTTTTTTTTTTTTTAGCTTCCTACATTTCGTTAATAATATTATATAGATTATATTTATATTTAAGAAAAGTAATATCA
>OBMA010001503.1_pt1 | contig 14281 bp, 13 predicted proteins | sample 1539141 | NCBI WGS metagenome assembly OBMA01 (sample SAMEA3991484, study PRJEB22521) | metagenome | biome: anthropogenic terrestrial biome; feature: sewage plant; material: raw primary sludge | place: Sweden | collected 2012-09-26 | reverse complement strand
CAGAGATACTTCCTCCTGCTACTCTATACTCCACCTTTTCCAGACATAAAACCGAATCGAGCGAAATAACAGTCGTCCCATCTGCACCATACGTGGGTAAAAGAGGATTGTAGATGGTATTTACGACGTTTATTTGTACTTCGTTGCAAGCAATCAGCCGATTATTATCCAATGGTTTTCCGTCTGCTGTAAAAGTGAACCAATCGCATGTGGCCGTTTTGATCTTTTTGGTGTAATCTTCTTTGTAGCAATGATTGGCCCCGCAGAAGTTACCTTCTATACTGATCGGACCTATGTTGTCGCTATAGGCAAGATTGATTACCTTATCGGGATTTCTGCTTACATCTGTAAGTGGGCTGTCGGTTGTATTTGCTGCTATACCTACCTGATAGAAGCCCATCAGGTTATTGTTGAGGCATTTCCTGAAACAAATTAGCAGATCGGATTTTTCATCGAACTTTGTGCCGATGTAAATTGTATCGCCTAAGCGCTTTACATACATCTTATCGGGATGGAGTCTTGTATTTCCGTAAGATAGGCTTGTCAGCAAGAGGTAAATCAATAATAAAGTGACCTTTTTCATAGAATCTGAGTTGAGTTTTTATCTGTAAATCAAACCTGGTGGTTGAAAAAAGAAAAGCCTGTAAATGTTTCATTTACAGGCTTTCTATTTGGGTTATGGTACCCAGAGCCGGGATCGAACCGGCATGGAAGTGAATCCACTGGTGTTTGAGACCAGCGCGTCTACCAATTCCGCCATCTGGGCATTTGATTTGTTTTCAAATGCGTGGCAAAGGTATGGATTTTTTCTAAATGCGCAAACGTTTGATTACTTTTTTTTAAATATAATTCAAAGGCAGATTAAATCACAGATTATTTATTTAGCTTTGTATCTGTTTGAATACATTAAATCAACCTAAATCATGAAAGATAATTATTGTGTCATCATGGGTGGCGGGATTGGAAGTCGTTTCTGGCCATTTAGCAGAGAAAGCTATCCGAAACAGTTTCTGGATTTCTTTGGAACCGGACGTTCGTTGTTACAAATGACTTTCGATCGGTTTGCCAAGATCATCCCTGTGGAGAACATCTTTATTGTTACCAATGAACAATATGCAACCCTAATACACGAACAGCTGCCGGAATTGTCTGTCAGCCAGATTTTGCTTGAACCTGCCCGCAGAAATACGGCTCCCTGTATTGCCTACGCAGCTTACCATATACGTGCCTGTAATCCAAATGCCAACATAGTTGTGGCTCCATCGGATCATTTAATTCTGAAGGAAGATGTCTTCCTGAAGGATGTTTCCAAAGGATTGGAATTTGTAAAACAGAACCGGGCACTGGTTACCATGGGTATCAAGCCCAGCAGACCTGAAACGGGGTATGGATATATCCAGAGCAGCGGGGTGATGGCCGACGATTTTACAAAGGTGAAGACTTTTACAGAAAAGCCTAACCTGGATCTTGCCAAGGTCTTTTATGAAAGTGGTGAGTTCTATTGGAACTCGGGGTTGTTTTTATGGAATGTAAATACCATTCTGGAGGCTTTTGAAAAATACCTGCCGGATATCGCCACCCGCTTTGATATGGGTAAAGACAAGTTCAACACCGATGAGGAGGTCGATTTCATTAAAGAGAACTTTGCTTATTGTCTCAATATCTCCATCGATTACGGAATTATGGAGAAAGCCGATAATGTGTTTATGCTATGTGTGGATTTCGGTTGGGCCGACTTAGGCACCTGGGGTTCTTTATTTGATATTGCCCGTAAAGATGACCAGAATAATGCTTCATTGAAGAGCCGGGCTCTGTTATATGAAAGCTCTGGAAATGTGGTGGCTTTGGATGATCCGGGTAAATTGGCTGTAATACAGGGACTGCATGATTACATTGTGGCCGAAGCCGATAATGTATTGCTGATTTGCAAAAAAGAAGACGAACAGCGTATCAAACAGTTTGTAGCCGATGCTCAGATGAAGTTCGGTAAAGAATACAACTAAGAAACATTGTTTTATTGAATAGAATCGTGAATCTTCGAGGTTACCCGGGTAACTTTGGAGATTCACGTTTTTTATATGAATTCCTGTACTTTATATACAAATTCCATCCATACCCAATAACGGATGGCTTTGCCCAGAAACATGGAAATGGCAACAATCCATACGTTACCCCGTAAAAAGCCTAAAGCAACTGCGATAAAGTCGCCGATGCCCGGCAAAAATACAAAGAAAGCCATAACGGAACCTTTCCCTTTTATCCAGTTCTGTACCTTTTCAAGCTTTTTTATATCCAGTTTAAGGTACTTTTCAATCCATTCCACTTTTCCCAGCATACCCAGATAGTAACAGCTCATTCCTCCCAGAAAGTTTCCCAACGTGGCCGCCACCATACATTGCCAGTAATCGGCTCCCGCAAATAATACGCCTGTAAGTACCACTTCGGAACTGAAGGGAAGTACGGTTGCTGCAAGAAACGAGGCGATAAAGACGCCGATGTATCCCCATTCTATAAGTTCTGCCATAGCTGGATGCTTATAAGGGTAAAATAAAACAGGATGGAGCCATAAAAGATCCAGTTAACCACCTTGCCTTTGTTAACCGTAAAATAATGAGAGACGAGTATGGCCGAAGGCACACAGGCCATTCCCATAAATTCTTCCGACGTGTGGTCGTACAGAAAGAAAAGGAAAGCCGACCATACCGACAGGGCGATCAAAAACGAAAGAAACTGCCTGGTACGGAGATTATCGTCGTATTCGTGGGTAAGGATATTAAAGGATGCGATGGCAGTGAGCAATGCAGCATAGCCTATTCCGGTCCACTCGATCCATCCGGCATTTTTCACCAGCGAGAACTTTATATCCAGCAGTTCTCCGAATGGTTCTACAAATGGGGTAACATTCTGCTGCCAGACACTCCATCCCAATAAAAACCAGTACACGGAAATCACACCAATAAAGGATGAAAGGATTGTTTTGCCGCTGATGGAGCGCAACTGGTACATACCCCACCAAAACAGCGGAAGGTACCAGAGTATCTGGATCCACAACAGGCTTCCGATACCGAGTACAAAGGCGATGTTGAAAGCTTTTGACTTTGATTCGGGGTTATGATACGAGGTGAATAATTCGTAGATAGCCAAAATCAGGCAGAATACAGCCAATGAGTTCGACTTTAACGGAAAGAAGCCCAGATTGGTGCTTACATACAACAGATAAAACAGAAAAGGCAGGAGCGTTTTCTCGCGGATGAGTCCCAGGGCATAATTGGCCCGGTGCAATAAAAACGCTCCGCCAATAGTAAGGATAAATCCGATAAGGTAGGCAGATTCTTTACTTGTAAGGCTTTGACAGACTACTTTCCACAGGGGAGTGTCGCTGCTGTTGATAGTGAGCGGAAACCCCACGGCAAAATAATAACCTACAGCCCAACAAAGAATACAGGCCAGTAAAGTGCTTGTAAACAGTACCGGTCCGCATATATTATTGCGTCTTCTTATCGTATCTCTTCTCATATTTATAAATCGAATCCGATATCGCTACGGAAGTATTTTTTATCGAACGAGATTTTATTGGCCACATCGAACGATTGTGCCAGAGCTTCAGCTTTTGTTTCGCCGTAAGAGCTAACAGCAATTACACGTCCGCCGTTGGTTACTATTTGTCCGTTTTCTTCTTTCGTACCGGCATGAAATACAATACTGCCTGCAGTTTTATCGAGTCCGCTTATCTCTTTTCCTTTTTCGTAGTCTCCGGGATAGCCTCCGGATACCAACATAACGGTTACAGCGGAGCGCGGATCTTGCTCAAGCACACGGTCTTGCAGATTTCCCTGACCAACACCTTCCAGCAGGTCTACCAGGTCCGACTTGATACGCAACATCACAACCTCGGTTTCGGGGTCGCCCATTCTGCAATTGTACTCGATAACCATCGGTTCGCCGTTCACTTTAATCAGACCGATGAAGATGAAGCCTTTGTATTCGATACCTTCGGATTTAAGTCCCTGTACAGTAGGAACGATAATGCGTTCTTCCACCTTTTTCATGAATACTTCATCGGCAAAAGGTACCGGAGAAACAGCTCCCATACCTCCGGTATTCAAGCCCGTATCTCCCTCTCCGATGCGTTTGTAATCTTTTGCTTCGGGAAGGATCTTATATGAATTGCCGTCGCTCAGCACAAATACAGAACACTCAATTCCGGATAGGAACTCTTCTATCACCACGGTCTTACTTGCGTCGCCAAACATTCCGTCAAGCATCTCTTTCAGCTCGTTTTTGGCTGCTGCCAGGTCGGATATAATCAACACACCTTTTCCGGCTGCAAGTCCGTCGGCTTTCAACACATAAGGAGCCTGCAACGATTCAAGAAAGGCGTAACCTTCTTCCAGGTTGCCGGCAGAAATACTTTTATATTTTGCGGTAGGAATGTTATGGCGCATCATGAAGGCTTTGGCAAAGTCTTTGCTACCTTCCAGCTGGGCACCTTCCTTACTGGGGCCGATAACCGGGATGGATGCCAGTTGTGGGTCGATCTTGAAGAAGTCGTAGATTCCCTTTACCAACGGATCTTCCGGACCAACCACCACCATGGTGACCTGATTGGCCAATACAAATTCCCTGATTGCAGGAAAATCGGTTGCAGACATCGGTACGTTGATGCCCACAGTGGATGTTCCGGCATTTCCGGGAGCTATAAATAATTTGTCCACTTTCGGACTCTGACTTATTTTCCAGGCCAGTGCATGTTCACGACCTCCTGAGCCAACGAGTAGTATATTCATTTTTCTATGTATTTATTCGGTTTATTATTTCAGATAATCCATAAAATAGCGGGTGATCTTTTCCGACAGATGCGGACGATCCTTTCCAATCACATTGTGTTCGTGTCCGGGATAGACGAAATAGTCCGGATAGGTTCCCTCATTCACGCAAGCTTTCAGGAAGGTAAGGCTGTGCTGCCATACAACCACCGGATCAATATCTCCGTGAATAAGCAAGAGATGCCCTTTCAGGTTGCCTGCCTTCAGCTTCAGGTTGGCATTTTTGTAGCCTTCCGGGTTCTCTTTGGGTGTGTCCATATAGCGTTCGCCGTACATTATTTCGTAATATTGCCAGTCAATCACCGGACCACCTGCAACACCTACCTTGAATATGTCGGGATAGCTCAGCATCAGGTTGGTGGTCATAAACCCGCCGTAACTCCATCCATGTACACCAAGTTTGTCGCCATCTACGTAAGGAAGCGATTTTAAGAACTCAACTCCTTTAATCTGATCGGCCATTTCATTTACACCCAGGTTACGGTGAATCACCTGTTCGAATGCTGCACCACGGTTGGCAGAACCTCTGCTGTCTACCGTAAATACAACAAATCCCATTTGAGCCATGTATATGTCCCATCCCCGTGCGTCGGCCATCCAGGTGTTATTCACCAGCTGGGCATGCGGACCTCCATATACATAAACTACAGCGGGGTATTTTTTTGTTTCGTCCATTCCCACCGGTTTTACAAGTCGGTAGTACAGATCGGTCGTGCCGTCGGCAGCTTTGATGGTGCCGGTTACAATTTCCGGAAATGCGTAATCTTTGTAAGGATTGGATGCTTTCAGCAATTCGAGCGATTGACCCGAGGCAACAGTGGTAACCTGTATGGTGCGGGGGTTATGCTGACTTGAAAACTGATCTATAAAAGCCTCTCCGCCGGGAGCCAGTTTAATCTGGTGTGTTCCCTCCAGGGTGGTATGTTTCTTTATGACTCCCGATGCCAGGTTGACGCTATACAGATGACGTTCCATCGGGCTTACCTCGGTAGACATATAGAACAGATTCTTTCCTGAGGCATCAAAGCCTACAACATCCGTCACAATCCAATCACCTTTGGTAAGCTGTTTTACCAATTTACCGTTGATGTCATACAAATACAGGTGGTTGTAACCATCCCGCATACTTTGCCAGATAAAACGATCGGAATTTTGAGGTAAAAACAAGACGGGATTCTGTGGTTCCACATAGGCGGAATCTTCTTCCGTAAAAAGAATGACTTCGCGTTTTCCGGTGTTGGCATCGTAACGAACCAGGTTGCACACATTCTGTTCGCGGTTTACCTCGGCAAGGTAGATGCTTTGTCCGTCGGGGCTCCAGGCAAGGTTGGTCAGATACTTGTCCTTTGGTGTACCAGTCTGTAGAAATACCGTTTTACCGGTGGATGGATTGTAAACACCAACAGTAACCTCGTGGCTTTTCATTCCGGCCATGGGATACTTAATAGGATTTGCTACAGCCGTGCGGGCCGTAACATCCACGATGGGATAGTCTGTAACCATTCGCTCGTCCATTCTGTAAAAGGCCAGTTTGTTTCCGTTGGGCGACCAGAAAGTACCTTTGCTGATTCCAAATTCGTTTCGGTGCACAGACTGACCGTTTACAATCCCTTTGTCCTGGTCGGCAGTTACTTCCACTACTTTTTCATCGGGACCAACCACTCGGAGGTTATTATCTTCGGTAAATGCCAGCCATTTATTATCGGCAGTCCAGTCACAATTTTTCCAGTTTTCATCCACTTTACGGAATGAAACCACCTTACCCGCTTTCCAATCGTACTGAACCCGTACCTGTTTAGATTCGAAAACCAGTTCCGTCTTGTCATGATCCGTCACGGTAAAAGCCGGTAAGCCGGAAACCGTTTTAAGTCCGGCAGCCACAAGAGCTTCATTTAACGATGCGCGTGTAAACAATACTGTTTCTTTACTCTTTTTACCCGGTTTGCCACCCAATACACTATCACCTTTAGCATACAGATAAGTAGTTCCGCTCCATTGCAGTTGTTTTAAAGTGCGTGGCGTAAATTTGCTGTATGTCTTCCCCCCGGGAATCAGATCATCCAGTGTAAATTGTTTATTCTGGCCATGTATTCCCATAGGCAACGTAAAACATACAATGTAAAAGAGGATGGAAGCCATCCTCCTTTTGTATTGATTATAAATCATCATCTCCTTTTATCTTTTTAATAGGCAGGTCACTAAAGCTTCGTTTGTCGATGCGACTATCCCGAAAGTCCTTTCCTTCTTTTTTATCTTTAAACGGCTTACCCTTGTCTTTGAAGTTTTTCCCGCCAAAGCGGTCGTCATCTTTATATTTCATCTTAGCCGGACGATCATCAAACTTCTTTTTACCGGGTCCGCCTGGCGAGAAACTAGACTTTCCCGGACCGCCAGGTGAGAAACTTGATTTTACAGGACGTTCAAAAGGTTTGTCTTTAGAACGTTTTGCATCCTCTCTGCCAAATTGTTTGCGTGCAGGTTTTCCGTCGTTGCGATCTTCTCCGAAGAAACGTTTTCCAGGAGCAAAAGCTGCTTTTTCCTCTTCCGTTTCGCTGTGTGCGGCGGCAAATCTTCTGTCCGGACGGTCCATCCGGTCTGTTTTGAAGTTTTTCCGCTCCGGACGTTCCGATCTCTTTCCCCACCGGATGAATGTTCGTTTCTTGCGGGTCGGTCACTGCTAAACGAACGGGCCGGTCTTTCGGCAGAAGTATCTGAACTTTCTTCTCCTTCGGCCAAAGCCTTCTTATAGTCCTTGTTTTTTCCTTCAAATATATCGTAGCAACGGAATTCGCAATCCAGCGAACCGTTTATTACCTTCATTTTATCACTGGGACGTAACCCAATTTTTTCAAAACATTCGTCCTTGTAGCTCAATATCCAAACCTTATAGCCGGTAAAGACATGCTTCATACGCTCGCCGATCATCGCGTAAAGGCCCATTAAGTCGCGAGAAGAGATACGCTCTCCGTAAGGAGGGTTGGTAACCATGATCCCTGGTCTGGGTGGTTCCTGGTATTGCTGTAAAGGAAGCACCTGCAGGTCAATGTACTTGGAGAGGCCGGCACTACGAACGTTCGTTCTGGCAATTTCAATGGCGTCCGGACTGATATCCGATCCGTAGCACTTGAATGTGAATTCTTTTTCGTTGGATTCGTCGTTATAAATCCGGTCGAACAACTCCTGATCAAAGTCGACCCACTTTTCGAAGGCGAAGTTTTTACGATGAATACCGGGAGCAATATTCAGGGCGATCATAGCTGCTTCTATAAGCAACGTTCCGGAACCACACATCGGATCCACGAAGTTGGATTCCCCTTTCCAGCCCGTCTTCATGATCAACCCGGCAGCCAGAACCTCATTCAGAGGGGCTTCCGTCTGATCAACCCGGTATCCGCGTTTGTGCAGACTCTCGCCCGAACTGTCGATAGAAAGTGTACAGTCGTTATGAGAAATATGAATGTTAATGTATAAATCGGGATTACTTACGCGTACAGACGGACGTTTTTCGTATTTCTCCATGAAATAATCAACAATCGCATCTTTGGTACGATAAGCAACAAACTTGGAATGGTTAAAGTCTTCAGAATAAATTACCGAGTCAATGGCAAACGTTTTATCTAAAGACAGGTATTTTTCCCATTCTATCTTTTTCACCTCTTTGTAAACTGTGTCGGCATCTTTGGCTTTGAAGTGATAGATGGGTTTCAGGATGCGGAGTGCGGTACGGCAATAGAAATTAGCCTTGTAAAGCAACTCCATGTTGCCTTCGAAGGAAACCATCCGGCGACCGATCTGCACCTCATTGGCTCCCAGCGAAATTAACTCACCGGCTAATACTTCCTCTAAACCATAGAGGGTTTTAGCCACCATTTCAAACGTCTCGTTATTCATTTGTTTTTAATATATTATCTTAATGCATTGTTTTGTGTGATAACCATTCCCGCAGGTACGTCCTGGGCAATCCAAACGTTTCCGCAAATGGTAGCTCCTTTTCCAACGCGGATGCGTCCGATAAGAGTAGAATTGGAATAAACCGTAACATCGTCTTCCAGGATGGGGTGTCGTGCCACACCACGTATGGTTTGTCCGTTTTCGTCGGGAGGTAATTTTTCGCCGGCAAGACTGACTCCCTGGAATATCCTTACAGAATTTCCGATCACGCTGGTTTCTCCTATTACGGTTCCGGTTCCATGGTCGATGGAAAAGGAATGGCCGATGGTGGCTCCCGGGTGAATGTCAATACCTGTTTCGCTATGCGCCATTTCGGTAATCATTCGCGGAATAAAGGGAACACCCAGACTGTATAGCCGGTGTGCGATACGGTAACCAACGATGGCTCTGAATCCCGGATAGCAGAATATTACCTCACCAACATTCTGTGCCGCCGGATCTCCGTTAAAAGTAGCTTCGGCGTCTGTAGCAAGTATCTCCCTGATTTCGGGAAGAGTTTTTATAAATGCTTCTGATAATCTCTTTGCCTGCTCGCTTATTTTTTCTTCCGGACATGCCGTGCAGGAGCTGTCGGCAAAGCAAAGGCCTGCATAAATCTGCCCGGACAACCGTTCGTGAAGCATTTCTATGTTCACTCCCGTCTGAAATCGAATAGTCTGTTTGCTTATCCGGGCATTTCCATAATAGCCCGGAAAAAGAATGGATCTGCAAAGATCCACGATCTCTTTCAATACTTCGCCGGAAGGGAGGGCTTCCTCATCGCGATACGCATGAAACAGTTGTTTATACGATGCCTCGTCCGAAAGTTGTTCAACTGTGTCAGCCAGTATTGTACTATGCTTCTGCAAGCCCATGAGATAAAGTATTCATAATTTGGTGCAAAAATAGTAATAAAGATTGAAATACCGACAATTACGTGGCCTACTTCTTATGCGGTTCGCCGAATACTTTGCATGTAAGGGTGTCTAAAGCCACTTTCCATATCTTTACGTTTTTAACGGCAGGATCCGAATAGGTGAACTCTTTTTGAGTATATTGGTGCATGATGATGTCCAGCGCCTCTTTCTTTTTGTCGAAATCTTCTTCAAAAAGCACGGTTCCCCATCCGATAACGCTTTTAGACCGCATCCGGTAGCTGCAGGCAACCTGGGGGTGCTGAAATACAAGGGCGTGGTCGGTGCTGAAGGTGATGCATATTTGGGGGTTTCTGGAAAGTATGTCGATACTTCTTCCCTCTTGTGCGGAGTGCAGGTAGACTGTACCTTCTTTATATCCGAAATTCATGGGAATTACATAAGGGGTGAGGTCCGTATCTGCCAATCCCACAAAACATACCGTACATTTGGCAATTATTTGTTCTATTTCCTCTTTTTCAGTGATAATAAGTGTTTTCATAAAGATTTTGTCTTACTTTTATGCATACAAACATACGGTTTTTTTTGCGGTAACAAAAGTATGGCTTTTATTGTTTCGAATCTCCTGCGCTGATTGGCGAAATATTTCTTTAATCGTTTGCGTGATATGGGGATTTAGCATACCTTTGCCAGACTTTTTGTACGTGACACGAACGTAATTTTTAAATATAATTAAATAACTTAAATTATTATCTTATGTGGTTACTTAATTCTTCTATCGGAAGAAAGCTGATTATGAGTATCTCAGGGCTTTTTCTGATCGTATTTTTAACAGTACACATGGTGATGAACTTAGTGGCGGTATTCTCGCTGGATGGTTATGATGCCGTATGTCATTTCATGGGTACCAATCCAGTCATTCAGTTAATGGTTCCTGTGTTAGCAGCAGGTTTCATTGTTCACATCATCTATGCGGGCATGTTAACCTTGCAGAATCAGAAAGCCAGAGGCAACGACAAGTATGCATCGGCCAGCAAAACACAAGTAAGCTGGGCTTCAAAGAACATGTTCGTTTTAGGCGTAATTGTTCTTGGTGTATTGGTTTTCCACCTTACTCACTTTTGGGCAAAGATGCAATTGCTGGAGTGGAAAGGCGAAGAGTCGATGTTGGGATCAGAATTGATTGTCACTGTGTTCAAAAATCCGGTTGTAGTTGCAGTTTATCTGGCTTGGATCTTGGCTGTATGGCTTCACCTTACTCATGGTTTCTGGAGTGCATTCCAGACACTGGGAATTAACAACAAGAAATGGTACAGCCGTCTGAAAATGATCGGTATCATCTACGCTACTATCCTTGCCGTTGGTTTCGCTGTTGTAGCTGTATACTTCTACTTTGCTCCTTTCGGTGCTTGCTGTGCAGCTTAATATCATGAATGTCTGACAACTTAAAAGAATAAGAATTATGACTAAAATAGATTCAAAAATCCCTCAGGGGCCGTTGGCTGAGAAGTGGAGTAATTATAAAAATCACCAGAAGCTGGTGAATCCCGCTAACAAACGTCGTCTGGATATCATTGTAGTTGGTACAGGTCTTGCCGGAGCTTCGGCTGCTGCCTCTCTGGGTGAGCTGGGTTTCAATGTGTTGAATTTCTGTATTCAGGATTCTCCACGTCGTGCACACTCTATCGCTGCACAAGGTGGTATCAATGCGGCAAAGAACTATCAAAACGACGGCGACTCGGTTTACCGTTTGTTCTACGATACAATCAAGGGTGGCGACTACCGTGCACGCGAGGCTAACGTATATCGTCTGGCAGAAGTGTCTAACTCCATCATCGACCAATGTGTGGCTCAGGGTGTACCTTTCGCTCGCGAATATGGTGGTTTGCTGGATAACCGCTCTTTTGGTGGTGCTCAGGTATCCCGTACATTCTACGCACGTGGTCAGACCGGACAGCAGTTGCTTCTTGGTGCCTACTCTGCATTGAGCCGTCAGGTTGGCAAGGGTGCTGTTAAATTGTATACCCGCTACGAAATGCTTGACCTGGTTAAGGTTGACGGTCGTGCACGCGGTATCATCGCCCGTAACCTGGTTACAGGTAAAACAGAACGCTTCTCTGCACACGCAGTTGTTGTAGCTACCGGTGGTTATGGAAATACATTCTTCCTTTCTACCAATGCGATGACATCAAACGGTTCTGCTGCTGTTCAGTGCTATAGAAAAGGTGCTTATTTTGCCAACCCATGTATGGCTCAGATCCACCCTACCTGTATCCCTGTTCACGGTGAATTCCAGTCAAAACTGACCTTGATGTCCGAATCTTTACGTAACGACGGACGTATCTGGGTTCCTAAAAATATTAAAGATGCGGAAGCAATCCGTGCCGGCAAGCTTAAGCCAACCGACATTAAGGAAGAAGACCGCGACTACTATCTGGAAAGACGCTATCCGGCTTTCGGTAACCTGGTTCCCCGCGACGTAGCTTCGCGTGCAGCTAAAGAACGTTGCGATGCCGGTTACGGTGTTGGTACAACCGGATTAGCCGTATACCTTGATTTTGCCGATGCTATCCAACGCCTGGGTAAAAAAGTGGTGGAAGCTAAATATGGTAACCTCTTCCAGATGTACGAAAAGATTGTTGACGATGATCCATATGTAACTCCTATGATGATCTATCCGGCTATCCACTATACAATGGGTGGTCTTTGGGTTGATTACGAATTGATGACATCAGTTCCCGGATTGTTCGCCATTGGTGAAGCAAACTTCTCCGATCACGGAGCAAACCGTTTGGGAGCTTCTGCATTGATGCAAGGTTTGGCCGATGGTTATTTCGTATTGCCTTATACTATCCAGAACTACCTGGCCGATCAGATTCGTGTTCCTCGTTTCAGTACAGATTTACCTGAATTTGTGGAAGCAGAAAAAGAAATCCAGGCTCGCATCAACAAGTTGATGAACATCAAAGGTCAGCATTCTGTAGACAGCTTGCATAAGAAATTAGGTCACATCATGTGGGATTTCGTTGGTATGGGACGTGATGCCGAAGGTTTGAAGGCAGCTATCCAGAAGTTGAGCGATCTGAAGAAGGAATTCTGGAGTGATCTTCGTATCCCTGGTTCAGGAAATGATTTGAACGTTGAACTTGAAAAGGCGCTTCGTTTGGCCGACTTTATTGAAATCGGCGAATTGATGGCTCACGATGCTCTTGACAGAGAAGAATCTTGTGGTGGACACTTCCGTCTTGAACACCAGACTGAAGAAGGAGAAGCCTTACGTCACGATGATAAATTCGCCTATGTATCTTGCTGGCAGTATCAGGGAGAAGATAAAGCTCCTGTGATGTTGAAAGAAGAGCTTGACTACGAATTTATTGTTCGTCAGCAACGTAATTACAAGAGCTAAGGAGTAAGTAGTCGTAAAATTAAAGTAAAGATTAAAATCATGGATAAAAATATTGATATCACACTGAAAGTTTGGCGTCAGAAAGGTCCGAAAGAAAAGGGCTTTTTCGAAACGTATCCGCTTAAAGGAATTTCCCAGGGAAGTTCTTTCCTTGAAATGCTGGATATCCTGAACGAGCAATTAATCAACGAGGGAAAAGATCCTGTAGTTTTTGACCACGACTGTCGCGAAGGTATTTGTGGTATGTGCTCTTTGTACATCAACGGACACCCTCACGGACCAGACAGTGCAGTTACTACTTGCCAGCTTCACATGCGTCGTTTCAATGACGGCGACACGATTACAATCGAGCCATGGCGTTCGGCCGGTTTCCCGGTTATCCGCGACTTGATGGTGGATCGTACCGCATTCGATAAGATCATGCAGTCGGGAGGTTTCGTTTCTGTAAATACAGGTGGTATACCAGATGCCAATGCAATACCCATTCCTCAGTACAAGGCAGAAGAAGCTATGGACGCTGCTGCTTGTATCGGTTGTGGTGCTTGTGTTGCAGCCTGCAAAAACGGATCGGCTATGTTGTTTGTTTCAGCTAAGGTTAGTCAGCTTGCTCTGCTTCCTCAGGGACAGATTGAAGGTGCACGCCGTGCAAAAGCAATGGTTGCCAAAATGGACGAGCTGGGCTTTGGTAACTGTACAAACACCCGTGCCTGCGAAGTTGAATGTCCGAAGAGTATTTCGGTAAGCAACATTGCACGCTTGAATCGTGAATTCCTTGTAGCCAAGCTAAGAGACTAAGAGTTCTCTCAACTTACAATATGAAAAAGGATGCCCAAAAGGCATCCTTTTTTTTGTTTTGACTCCAGGTATAGGCGTGTTTTCTCTCTGAGAAGGCCTCTGCCTGTTCAGGCAGTTGCGAGAGGTTGTAATTTGAAAGCGATAGATCTTATAAAATATCAAATGTATGTTATTGGTTGATTTAATATTTCATATTGAAATATTAAATCCTTTTGCTGTATACTTATGTAAATTAAAACTGCCAAAATGTTGACAATATGAAAAATGTTTGTTATGTTTGCAATAGGTTTTTTCATAATAGTATTAAATTAAAGGTTAACAAAGATTGGTTAGGGGATGTCGGGATGACATCCCCTGATTTTTTATACAAACTCCCCTTTACTCCTATGAAAGGTAATTATATGTTATTTAACATGTTTTAGACAAAAAAGACTTGACAAACCCGAATA
>OBMA010001496.1_pt1 | contig 14308 bp, 14 predicted proteins | sample 1539141 | NCBI WGS metagenome assembly OBMA01 (sample SAMEA3991484, study PRJEB22521) | metagenome | biome: anthropogenic terrestrial biome; feature: sewage plant; material: raw primary sludge | place: Sweden | collected 2012-09-26 | reverse complement strand
GCTGGCGCAAATTATCCATAGCATCTTTAAATATTTTGCGTGCGGCACTTTGCCAAATTGAACGGGTATATTTTTAATTTTGGCTTTGCCAAGTAGCTATGTTAATCAAGAAGTGACTTATGAAAGAAGCCTCATTAATATTTTAGGCATTCATGTGATTTTCATCTGCCGTATGAAATAAGTGGTTTTTAAATAGTTTTTTGTTTTTTAAAAACCTCATTTTCCCTTCTTTATTCACAGTTTATTCACACTCCTTTGGTGTATTTTGGCAATATGAAATGCATAGAAGGTTATCAAATGAAAACTTTAATCAAAGCTCTTTTCGCTACAGGTTTAATGACCTGCGTCAGTTTAGGCTTTTCTGTGGTAGCTCAAGCAGGAACCATGAAGCCGAAAGCTGTCGAAAAGATTGATGTGCATCAGTACGCAGGAAAATGGTATGAAATTGCGCACATCCCTATGTACTTTCAACGGAACTGTGTCAGCGACACCACTGCTCAATATACAGTCAATTCAGATCAGACCATTGCTGTATTAAATAGCTGTCGTACGGAAAGTGGAAAAATAATTGCTTCACAAGGGCTGGCTTATCCTCAAAATGAAGGAATGAGCAAACTCAAAGTGAGTTTTCTACCTGCTGGTTTGAGATGGTTGCCCTTTACCAAAGGTGATTACTGGGTGTTAAGAGTGGATCCAGAGTATCAGGTGGCGCTCATTGGTGGACCTTCGCATAAATACTTATGGATCTTATCGAAAAAGCCTCATTTAGATGAAGCAATGTATCAATCTTACTTAGAAACTGCACGCCAGTATGGCTATGATTTGTCAAAGTTGATTAAAACACCACAACAGTAATAAGTTACTGTTGAGATGGTCCTGATAATCTTAGTGGATAAGATTACATCAGCTTTAGATAAACTTTATATCGCATTTCCTCGAATGAAAAGTGTAAAAAAGACGAGGTTTCTTTTGGGTAATTGGCTTCTAAATTATAGCCATTTACGAACTGAGCCATTTTATTCTTGAGTAGGATGCAATCAGGTGCAGGATTAGTGATACTCAAAATCAGTAGGTTTTGTTGCCTATAACGTCCGGCATTATCCTGATATTTTTTATAAACAGTTGATGGATATTCCGGACTGACTATGCTGGAAAGGGTTGTTCTTTTTAAATCAAAGTGCTAAGCCCTTTCTGCGACGACTAGAGGTTTAATTTGCTTGGAATGATAGCGGAAACTCGCACCACGGTGATTTTCCGGAAGCAAAGGACCTTGGCCAAATAGCTTTTCACGCAATGTGCCAGCAGCATATTCAGTTTGGTAAACACCACGGCGTTGTAGTTCCGGCACGACAAATTCGACCACGTCTTCAAAGCTTTTATGTGCAAGAATATACGCCAAGTTAAAACCATCAATACCCGTTTCTTCAACCCATTCCTGTAAACGGTCAGCGACGGTTGTTGGTGAGCCGATAATTACAGGACCATTGCCTCCAATACTCGTCCAATGAGCAATTTCTTCAATTGTCCAGATTTTATCTGGATCTGCTTCTACATAGGATTGCAGCATAGACTGAATAGCATTGGTTTGAATATATTCTACTTGATCAGTTGGTCTAAATTGTGAAAAATCAACACCCGACCAGCCGGAAGCTAAAGTTAGACCACCATCATAACTGCCGTATTGTTGATATTCCTGAAACTTGGCTTGGGCTTTTTCATCTGTTTCATCAACAACAATGGCCAGCATCGTGTAAATCAGTACAGAATTCGGATCTTTACCTTCTTTAACTAAATTATGACGAATTCCTGCGACTAATTTTTTTACTGCAATTTTAGTTGGTGCAGAAATAAATACGCATTCAGCATTTTGACTGGCAAATTTTTGCCCACGGCTAGATGCACCAGCCTGATATAAAACAGGAGTACGCTGTGGTGAAGGTTCACAAATGTGAATGCCCGGTACGCTAAAGTATTGACCTTCGTGATTAATTGGGTGAACTTTAGTATGGTCAGCAAAAATGCCTTTTTCTTTATCACGTAGAACAGCGTCTTTTTCCCAAGAACCTTCCCAAAGTTTGTACAGTACTTCTAAATATTCATCTGCAATGTCGTAGCGATTGTCATGACTAACTTGAGTTTTTAAACCTAAGTTCTTAGAACCGCTTTCTAAATAAGAGGTCACAATATTCCATCCAGCACGGCCTTTGGTTAAGTGATCTAATGTACTCATGCGGCGAGCGAAAGGGTAAGGGTGTTCAAATGAAATGGATGTGGTCACGCCAAAACCTAAATGTTTAGTGACAGCTGCCATAGCGGGAACAATTTGTAGTGGATCATTCACTGGAACTTGAACAGCACCGGTGAGTGCATGTTCTGCGGATTGATGATAGACATCATAAATGCCCAGTACATCGGCAATGAATACACCGTCAAATTTACCACGCTCTAAAATTTGAGCTAAGTCTGTCCAATATGCCAAATCCTTATATTCAGTCGAACGGTCAAGAGGGTGCCGCCATAAACCCGGAGATTGATGGGCAATACAGTTCATTTCAAAGGCATTGAAGCGAATTTGTTTAGACATAATAATATTCTGCAATGTATTTTAAATACTTTTCAAATATATTAAGGACAAATGATCGAGACTTTTAATAATAAAAAACTTAATCTTTAGCAGATTAGCTGTATATGAAAATAAAATATTTACTTATTAAATTAATAGTCTGAAGAATAATAAATACAATAGAGAGTTGATTTAGCACAGTTCCATTTATAATAGAAGTTATAGATGTGGGCACGTCCAAAAGAATTAAGCAGTTGGATCGCATAACTTGCCTGAACTGTAGTGACCAATAATGGGGGGATTTTTCTTTTTCGATGCTTAGATTGATATTTTTATTTATATTAAAAAAATGAAAAACTAAGAATAAATAATCGCTAATATTTTAATTAAAGTGATTTGGTTTGCTTATTAACTTATAAATAAATTTTTTAAATGGTGCTAGCTTATATTGAATAACAAACAAGCTGAGCATTTTATAATGACATCAAAAATTGAAATAAAATTGAGAGATGCACAAAATATCCCGCGCGATTTTTATCAGCACGATCAATTGGCGCACGTGATTCGCTCAGATGAAGAGGCGATTGAAGTCGCAAAGCAGCTAGCCGTATCTTTTGCAAAAGAAGCATCTCATCGTGATCATGAACGCCGTTTACCTTTGCAGGAAGTACAGCAGTATTCTGCTTCGGGTTTATGGGGGATTACGATTCCTAAACAGTTTGGTGGTGCAGGCGTCAGCTATAAAACCTTAGCAGAAGTGGTCAAAATTATTTCCAGTGCCGATTCATCTTTAGGTCAAATTGCGCAGAATCATTGGGCTTTTTTAGAGCATATTCGTTTAGATGCGAGTCCAGAACAACAAGAGTTTTTCTTTGAGCAAGTGTTGAAAGGCCAGCGTTTTGGTAATGCTTTTTCAGAAAAAGGCTCAAAAACTGTAGCCGATCTCACCACAAAAATTGAGTTTAGAGAGGACCATGCCGTAATTAATGGTCAGAAATTTTTTGCAACAGGTGCTTTATTGGCACATTGGATACCCGTGGTTGCCGTGAGTAATGAAGGCAAACCTTTTGCTGCACTTGTTCCGCAGCACACATCGGGCTTAAGTATTATCAATGACTGGAGCGGTTTTGGTCAGCGTACAACGGTAAGTGGGTCTGTCCTGTTAGAGAATGTTCAAGTCGATTTGAAGTTTGTCGTGCCGATTTACCAAGCCTTTGAGCGTCCGACAGTAGCCGGTGCAATTTCACAGTTTATTCAATCTGCGGTCGATGCCGGTATTGCTCGAGGAGCGATTGATGAAACGATTCAATATGTACGTCAGCATGCGCGGCCATGGGTTGATTCGGGTTTGGAACACGCTGTGCAAGACCCGTATACAATTGCCAATATTGGCGAGCTGAAAATTAAGCTGCGTGCAGCTGAAGCTGTTTTATCATTGGCTGGTGAAGCTATTGATAAAGCCTTGGAAAATTCAACTGAAGAAACAGTATCAGAAGCGACGTTAATCACAGCTGAATCCAAAGTGTTAACCACTGAAATTGCCTTATTGGCAGCCAATAAATTGTTTGAACTGTCAGGCACACGTTCAACTCTTTCTGAATTAAATCTAGATCGTCATTGGCGTAATGCACGGACACATACTTTGCATGATCCTGTGCGCTGGAAACTGAATATTGTCGGTAATTATTATTTAAATGATGTTCCGCCACCACGTCATGCTTGGAGCTAAAAGGAAAATATTATGACAATTCAAACAAATCAAAATTTATCTTTAGGTTCAAACTACGAACAAGTTGCTGCAAAATTTCGCCCACTTTTTCAACGTATTGAGGCTGGAACATTAGAGAGGGAAAAGAACCGAATTTTGCCACATGAACAAATTCAATGGCTGAAAGAGGCAGGTTTTGGTGCAGTACGTGTTCCTAAAGCCTTTGGGGGGGAAGGTGTATCACAAAAGCAATTGTTTCAGCTGCTAATTGAGCTGGCAAAGGCAGACTCTAATGTTGTGCAGGCTTTACGCGGGCACTTTGCTTTTGTGGAAGATCGGCTGAATGCACATAAAACTGAAGATCAAACGGTCTGGTTTCAGCATTTTGTAAAAGGCGATTTGGTCGGTAATGCATGGACTGAAATTGGTAAAGTTGAAATTGGTGATGTAGGGACTCGAGTCACTGAAAATAAACAGGGTCAGCTGGTGGTGAATGGTCAAAAGTATTATTCGACGGGCACCATTTTTGCTGATTGGATAGACTTGTTTGCCTTAGATGAAACGACCAATCAGCATGTGATTGCTGCAGTTTCTACACAAGCCAATGGTATTCAAATTTCGGATGACTGGGATGGTTTTGGTCAGAGAACTACAGGCAGCGGGACATTGATCATCCAAAATGTAGCAATTAACCGTGACCATATTTTGCCATTTGAAAATCGCTTTAAGTATCAGACCGCATTTTATCAAGTGGTGCATCTAGCAACATTGGCCGGCATTGCACTGAGTGCAGTCGATATTTTTACACAGGAAGTTCGTAAGCGTACTCGTATTTACAGTCATGGCAATGCGCATTTAGTGCGTGAAGATGCACAAATTTTACAAGTTATTGGTAAAGCATCTGCGCAAGCTTATGCAGCAGAAACGATCGTACTTCGTACAGCAGAGGCTTTAGATGCTGCATATTTTAATCATTTTGAAAGTGATGAAAACGCAGATTTACAAGCAAATGATCGTGCTGAACTAGAGTCTTCACAAGGGCAAGTGGTTATTTCTGAGCTGGTATTGAAACTCACAACAGAATTATTTAATGCTTTGGGTGCATCTGCCAGTACGACAGAAAAACAATTAGATCGTTTCTGGAGAAATGCACGAGTCGTTTCATCACATAACCCGCTTATCTATAAAGAAAAGGTTATTGGTGATTGGGAAGTGAATCAAGCACCATTGCCTTACGTTTGGCAAATTGGTAATAGCCCATCAGTGAAACAGCAAGAAATAGCTGCCTAATGAATGCTTAATGACACAGAATAAAACTGCATTTATATGCAGTTTTATTCTATTAAGATAAGACCAGTTGCATAAAATTATCTCGGAATATTTATTCAACAAGATAACTCTTTCATGAATAAGCTTACACTGAACATAATGCTGAATTTCTCATAAGCTATATGATATTGATTTTAGGAATACCTAAAAAATCAGCCTTTATATAGAGATAACTTAAATAGTTCTAAATAGAAGTTAAGTTATCCTAATCGATAGGGAGTAGCTTTTTAAATTCCTAAAACGACTGGATATATTTTAAAACCCTTCCAATACAGCATCAGCAACACATTCTAAAAAGGCTCAGTCTACCTATGTCATCTATTGGCTTAGTACTTTATAGTACGCTAAACAATTTTCAACAGTAATGTCGCAAGATCGATAGCCTGCTTTAAGGCGTTCTAAATTCATTAATCAGTGGAAAGTATGATCATTACCTTCTGGTATATATAGTTAAATGGATGAATAGCTACAAAGTCAGTGTGAACCTTTGCGGTAGATTCTATTGCATGTAATGTATGCGATTCATTTTTCTAACTTAGATTTAATCCAATAATCTAGACTGATATAACGCCCGCCACCTAAAACAATCAAAGCCAACAGCATGGCCAAATAGGTCACAGCAAATTCAACTCCATTATTTAGGATTACAAATGATCCACTGGAAGTGAGCCAGTCATAATTTCCGTAATTTTCTAAAATTTCACGTGCTTTTTCTAATTTTTCAGCAGAAGCAATGACCTGTGCATTTGCAAATGGGGCATTGGGATCGGCAATCGCTTGCCATCCATTCGGTAGATGCACTGTGACAATTGCAACAAGCATGGTAATGATCAGCGGAATACTGATTAAGCGAGTAAATAAACCGAATGCTAACAAAACTGCACCACTCAGTTCTGCTGATGTTGCTAATGTAGCCATGATCGTTGGAAAAGGTAAGCCTAATCCCCAATCACTATTGCCAAACCACTCCACAGTATCTTGAAAATGCATCAATTTATTTGTGCCTGCCATCCAAAAAATAGGAACCAAATAAAGTCTTAAACCGAGTGCTGCGAGTCCATCGCAATGTCTTAAAATAATGCCTAAATTTTTATACCGTTGTAGCAAAGAATAAATAAAGTTCTTCATGCTAATTTCACACTGAATAGTATTGAATAAGTATTAGTCGGATTAAAATCTAATTTATTACAAGAAAAAAAATTTATTTAACTGTAATAATTTGAATAGTTGTTCGTCTAATAACATGTAGCAAACTACAAATCTAAAAATTGATCAAAAGGAAATGAAAAATGAATAAATTAAATTCAATGACATCCATAGCAGCATTATTGGCACTTTCAGTTGCTGGTGTAACAACACAGGTCTCGGCAACACTTATGACGACTGAAACACATGTCAATAAATCTGCTGATGCTAAATGTGGTGAGGCTAAATGCGGAGCAACCAAGAAAGCCGCTGATGCTAAATGTGGTGCAGATAAAAAGGCGACTGACGCTAAATGTGGTGCAACTAAAAAAGCGGCTGACGCTAAATGCGGAGTAACCAATAAATCTGCTGATGCTAAATGTGGTGCAGACAAAAAAGTCGCTGATGGAAAATGTGGCGCCAAGTAATCAATATAGCAATGGATGATGTCGATCAAGTTTAACTGGTCGACATCATTTTAATAAGGAAAAACAACATGGTTCCATTGGCTGGAGTTGGTCTAGGCTTAAGGCGTGAATTTATCGATACGTTTTTAAGTGCAGAAACGCATCCTGATTTTATTGAAATTGCCCCTGAAAACTGGATGGGCTTTGGTGGTCGACATGCGAAGTTATTAGCGCAATGTGTGGAAAAAGCTCCCTTATTATGTCACGGACTTTCCTTGTCTATTGGTGGTCCTCATCCACTTAATATCGAATTTATCAAACAGGTCAAAACATTCTTACAGCAATATCAAGTTCCCATTTATTCAGAACATTTAAGTTATACCCATGATGGCGGTTACTTATATGATTTGCTTCCGATCCCAATGACCGAAGCGGCTGTCAAATACGTGGCTGAGCGTATTTTGCGTGTCCAAGATATTTTAGGGCAGCGATTGGTGATTGAGAACGTTTCAACGTATCTGATGCCAAATGCAGAAATGACGGAAGCTGAATTTGTACGGGAGGTGATTGAACAGGCAGACTGTGAATTACTTCTCGATGTCAATAATGTCTATGTGAATAGTATAAATCATGGGAGTGATGGATATGCATTTATTCAAGCTATGCCCAAAGAGAGGATTCGTTATTTACATATCGCGGGTCATGAACAAATAAGTGAAAACTTATTGATAGATACCCACGGAGCAGAAATCTGTGATCCTGTTTGGGAATTATTACAATACACGTATCAAATTTGCGGAGTAAAGCCGACTTTACTTGAAAGGGATTTTAATATTCCATCATGGCAACAATTACAATATGAACTTGCCACTATCAAAAAAATTCAACAGCAGGAGCGAGGTTATGACGGTAAAGAAAAGCACGTTCCAAATGACTCAGCAGCAGTTTTGTCGTTGGATTCGTGAGCCAGATATAGAGCAAATACCCACATTTCCTCTGGAACGAATGCAGATTTATCGAGATTTGCTCTTCAATAATGTTTGCTCATTTATAAATCTGGTTTATCCAGTGGCTCGTTCCATTTTACCCGAAGCTCAGTGGCAATCGTTATTGCAAGAGTTTTTCCAAAAAGCAAAATGTCAGTCGCCTTTATATAATGATATTTCTCTGCAATTTAGAGAATATTTAGCAGACCATCAGCATCCTATTTTACAAGAATACCCTTGGTTAGAAGAGCTATTGCAGTTTGAATGGCTGGAGTTGTATTTAGATACGGTGGAAATCGAAGAGATTAGATTGACACAAAGTACAACATGGCAGCTAACACGGAAAGTTTGGGTATTAGTTTATCAATATCCCGTTTATCATTGGACAACCGCCACGACATTTGCCCAAATTGAACCAATGCCAAGCGCTATTATGGTTTGGAGGGATGATCAGGATAAGGTCTGTGTAGAAAGTTTATCGCCTTTATTTGCTATGTTAATTGAGCAACTCAGTTTTAAACTGTACTCAGAAATAGAGCTTTATGACTTAATACAATCGGTCGTTCCTGATTTATCTGAACACGAAACACATGTGCAACTCGATGAGTTAAAAGCATTATTAATTCTGTTACGATTATTAAAGATCCCTCAATAAAAATGATAAGGAATAGCAATGCCGCAAGCTCCATTGAATGATAATGAGGAGATCTTTCATCAGCTTCAAAATCCTGTGTTTTTGATGGATTTGAGACAACAAATGGTGAAATTTGCAGTTTTACAGCTTTCTTCATTTCAACAAGCAGAAGATGTGGTTCAGGAAGCTTTAGTGAGTGCGTTTCAACATCTTGATTCATTTACAGGGAAAGCGGCTTTTAAAACGTGGGTTTTTGCAATTTTAAAAAATAAGATTGTTGATCTGATTCGGCAAAAATCTCGTTTGGTGTGTATGAGTGAATTGTTTAAGGATGCAGAAAGTGAGTTAAGTATCGATGAATTATTTGATGCTTCTGGGCATTGGCATAAATATGAAGCACCCCAAGCATGGCAAAGCCCAGAAGAAATGATGGAGCAGCAAGATTTCTGGAATATTTTTGATGCCTGTTTAAACCACTTGCCTGCTAAATATGCACAAGTCTTTATGCTACGAGAAATGATTGAATTAAGTTCTGATGAGATTTGTGAAAAACTAGAACTCACGGTTTCTCATTTGAATGTATTGATGTATCGAAGTCGAACACGATTACGAGAATGTTTGGAAAATAAATGGCTACTTAAGGGAGATTGTTCATGCTAACTTGCCGACAAGCAACACAATTACTTTCTGAAAAACAGGATAGACCGCTCTTATTGAGAGAGCAGAGCAATCTACAGCTGCATTTGTTGGTTTGTCGTTCATGTCGTCGGTATGGAAAACAGATTAAAACGCTTAGTCAGCTTTCTAAAGCATTTAAAAATTTTGATGGCTGAAAGGCATTTATATTTAAGTTAAATATTGATGTGGATTTGATTGACGAAACTAAATTAGAGGATTGTCATTAAACAATCGTACAATCCAGTCTATAAATATTTTTGCTTGACTGAAACAAGGCTTTTTGTGCGCGTTGATGGTATCAATTTTAAAAATTAAATTCCAAAATAGAAAAAACTTGTTCATTTCATTTTTATACCCTTTGGGTTTGTATCTCTCGTATTTCATAAATTTACTTTAATTCAATTGGAATTTTATTTGATTGATGTGTATAAATGTTGAGCACACTTGCCTAATACACTTTTCGGTTTTATATTAAACCTACAGTAGGTCGTGAAGACGCTACGAAGTAGTTGGACGGATCAATGACAGCTCGTTGAGTTTGCAACCTTAGGGTTGGACAAGAAATCAGCACTAGCCTTCCAACATAAAAGCCCGCAGAAATGCGGGCTTTCTTATTATAGAAGAAAATATTTTTTCAATTAAAATGCTCTGTGGGTGTGGTAAATCGCTGAGGTTATATTGAGCTATTTTTTCATTTTTTATTTGAAAAGATCCGAAGTTGATATTATGTCTTTGTTTATAAAACATTACATTGCCAAGAAATCTAACAACTCTAGGTCATGTTTATATAAGAACTTGTGTTATAAAAAGGTCCATTAAGTAAAATAAGCCGAGAAAAGCATATGACTGAAGTAATTGAATTAAAAGTGAAAGACCAATTTAGCAACACTCATGAAGCACTAGCATTACTTCGAGATATTCCTGAACATGCTGAAGCCAATAATCTGTCGATTTTTCAAAGGATTGAACATATTGTGGTGAATGGTGAAACGATTCAACCGAGTATTGAATTACTCTTCGAGAGTCGACATTCGGACAGTATTTATCGCGTTATTGAATAAATAATTTTGATTAAATATGCGGTTTTCCCGAATGAAAGCATTAAGTTTAAAAACCACTTAAATAAACTGCACCTCGAAAGTTAGGCGCTTTTAGTCTAGTTTGAAGGGTGCATTTTATTCACCATATGTCCATAATAAACAAAAGTATCAGTAATAAAAAAGCCTACCGAAGTAAGCCTAAAATTAAAACTTATACTAAGCTTACCTCTACATCATATTTATTAAATTCTTGAATCAAATTTTGAATGACTTGTTTGCCGACTTTATCATGACAGCTTAATAATTTATCTTTGCCGTCTAGACTGCTATAACATTCAATTTGTTGAATTAACCAACGATTATCAAGCGCTGTTTGATGAATAATAATTCGGCTGGGTTGTAAATTATCACTTAATTGACGGGGCAAGACACTGGTAATTGCCAGGTGGATATGAGTCACTTCATCTTGAGCGTTGATAAAAGTAATCACCCAATTGCCTAATTTTTTTAAGTACATTGGATTGTCGGCTGGATGAAAGTCTAAATATAGAGCACTCATATTCATTTCCCTTTAAATACTGAATATATGTAATTTTTGGAGACTATTCACCATTGAACAAAAGTCTTAGTATGATCAATGACATGACTTAAGGGCTATTAAATATCTGAATCATAAATTAAACAGCCTTGTTTTTTTAAAATAAAATAAAACTATAGGGTAATAAATTAGAGCTTAAATGACTGATAAAACATAAAAATACTCTTAATGTTTACGAAGCATTGAGCTTTTGTAGCGAAAAATTGATTTGTTTTAAGCATTGATTTAGCCAGTGAGGCTGAATGCGACTTTCTTGCAATTCTGTGATCCATTGCATTTGACACAGTTTTAAACTGCGTAAATCGTGGCTGTTTAGAATTCGAGTCATCAATTGTTTGCCCATTAAACCGCAGTTTTGTTGTAGCAGTTGAGCCATCAAGTGTTTTACTTCCTCAAAGCTTAATTCTTCTAAAGCCACAGCTATGTCATGTTGGGGTTCTGCCGCCGTAGAGTCGGTATGAGCAGCTTCTGAAATAAGTGGTGTAATCGCAGTTGTAGTGATGGGTTCAGCTAACTTCTCTTGAATAGAATTCGTTGTTTGCAGGGGATGGCTGGTTTCAATTTCAGTATCGAGCAGTGTTGTAGGTTCTGGTGTTTCAATAGGGTGCTGAATTGAAGGAGCAATTAATCCCATGTCTATTAATTGTGACAGAACTTCTGGTGGTGCAATCCGGTGCTTAAATTGTTCATCGAGGAGGTCAAAATCATCTGTACCGATAAGCAGTAACAGTCTGCGCTGGCGAGCATTTAGATTCATTGAACGCTGTTTTAAACTTTCAATGCCCAAATCAGTTTTGTAATATTGAGACATGCCTTAATTTACTCCCCGCAATAAATTAAGGCAGATTGTATGAGTTGATCATGACAATATTATGTAAAAAATATTACAAATCAAAAGATTATAAAGTCACGATCTTGGTATTTTCTATTGCTTTACGTAAGTAAGGGTCTAGATCTTCCTGACGAAGTAACCACTGCATATAGTCTGCGGGTAAATCGGTAATGGCTGTACCGCGGTGTTTACCAAAATTAATGGTTCGTGGAATACGTGCATCTTCAGATGCTGTATAGAGTTCTTCAATGGTTTGAATTTTTAAATGATGTATTTCATGCATTAAAATATTTGCTGTTAAAATAATATCCATATCGGCACGGTGCGCTTTTTTAATCATGTCGCGGGCTTTTGCACTGCCTTTGGTAATCATATAAATGAGTGCAGAAATATTATGTGCCTCGGCATCTGGCCAAACTAAACGTGCAAGGGCAAGTGTGCAAATGGCTTTAATTTTTGAGGTATCTACGCCACATTTTTCAAGTGCACGAATATCGTAATCAATATTGTGACCAATAATATACGTTGTGTCCTGTGGAAGGCTAAAGCTCGTATAGTGGGGTTGATCGACCAACTCGGATTCTAAAATATGGTGTACAGCCATTGCTGCATAAGAAATCGGTTCATCGACACGATAGAGCTGATCGAAAATTTGGCTTTTATCTAGCGTAAGTTTGCCATCATGGATTTGAATCGGCGCATAAGCAATCTCAATGGGCTGTCCATTTAAAGTATGGGTTTCTGTATCGAGAATAATTGCTTGCATGACCTAGTCCATAACCGTAGCGAAATTTTAAATAAATTTAACACTTTCAAATGCCTTGGTACAAACTGAAAACATCAACTTTGGATTATTCCTGATTATTTCTGCCTAAAGATGCTGTTTAAATGCACTTGTTTTAATTTATTACTCAAAATAAGACTTTTTATAAATATAAAAGCCAATTTCATGACTCATTTATTTCATGCCTTAGATGCTATCTATAGTCTTCTAGTCACGATCTGAAATCATAAAATATTGTATGTTTAAGCAAGATATTCCTAATGTCTGCAATTTTTTCAAACATGCTGTGTGGGGGATTAATCCTAGCCAAAATAATGGTTTGTGCTTTGAGAAATATTCTTCTTTATTGACCTTTTAAAAGTAGAATCATTGTCTATGCAAAATTAATGCAACAATACGGCTCAAATAATATTGTGTTGATCTTAAAAGATACAATATTCGAACATTTTGAGGCGCTTAGCTTTTCTATTAAAAATATTTTATTGAATTGATATTATTGGGTATTTGTAATATTAAGAAATAATAATTTAAAAAATCAACACCTTAGTACTATTGTGTTTTACCTTGTTTTAAAATAATGTATTTAGTCTGAAATTGAAAAATAAAAGTAATTATTTTATTTAAATCATCACAACAAAAAACGTATAAGGAAGTGCAAACATGAAAAAAACATTGCTTACAGTGTTCATGAGTAGTTCGGTCATGCTGTTAACCGCATGTGGTAGTGGAGATGGTGATTCAGTCTTTACTTCTTCTAATAATGAATCTGCCAATAATATTCAAAATCCAGTCGTAAGTGTGACTGCTTATACGCAGGATGGTATGTCTCTAGTCGCTGCAGACAGTCAGCTGATGACGTATAAAATGTTGGGTGTAAATGGCAAAGAAGTTCAAGCAACGTCTTTAGTTTTTACCCCTAAAACTGCTGCACCTGCAAATGGCTGGCCGATTGTGGTTTGGGCGCATGGTACAACGGGTGTTGCAGATAAGTGTGCACCTAGTCAGCAGGGCTTAAAGGAATCTCAAATGCTGCTGACAAAATTATTATTAGCAGGTTATGTGGTGGTTGCCCCAGATTATGAGGGATTGGGAGCAGAGGGTAATCATCCATTTCTTAATTTAAAAAGCGAAGCCTTTTCCATTACTGATGCTGTAGTCGCAACACATGATTACCTACGTCTTCAAGGTAAGAAAGTTGCTCCACAATGGATGACAATAGGTCATTCGCAAGGTGGTCATGCTGCATTGGGTGCAGCACAATATGCTTCTAGAGCGCAGCTCGATTACAAGGGTACAATTGCAATTGCACCTGCATCAAATTTAAGTGCAATTTTACTAGGAGGAGAGGCTCTTGCTGTTGGCAAACCAGCAGCTGTTCAGAGTTATATCTACTCCCCTTTAGATGCATTTACATTATTAATTGTTGATGGCATGCAAGGACATCAAACATCAGTTGATTATTCGACTGTATTTAAAGGGAATTTGGCAACACTTATCCCGACAATAAAAGGGGAATGTTTTGGTCAAATAGAGAGTGGTATTCAACAGGATATGTTTAATTTTT
>OBMA010001493.1_pt1 | contig 14315 bp, 11 predicted proteins | sample 1539141 | NCBI WGS metagenome assembly OBMA01 (sample SAMEA3991484, study PRJEB22521) | metagenome | biome: anthropogenic terrestrial biome; feature: sewage plant; material: raw primary sludge | place: Sweden | collected 2012-09-26 | reverse complement strand
CGATAGCGCGGGCGGCACCCTGAGTGCGGTGACGGCGCTCCAGTTGCGCGACGAACTCGGCCCCCGGGCGCGCCTGCAGTTGCTGATCTACCCGTGCACCGAGATCCTCAGCCAGCGCCCCTCGCGGCTCGCCTATTGCGATGGTTACTTTCTGGACAACGAAACCCTCGACTGGTTTTGCGAGAAGTACCTGCCGGAGCCCGGGGACCGGCAGGATTGGCGGGCGTCGCCGCTGCTGGCCGGGCGTTTCGATGATCTGCCGCCGGCGGTCCTCATCACGGCCGGCTGCGACCCGCTCACCGACGATTGCAAGGCATACGCGTCAGCCCTCGAGTCTGCCGGCGTGCCGGTGACCCTGCACGAATTCGACGGCATGGTTCATGGCTTCTTCACGCTGGGAAAACTCTTCCGGCAATCGGCCGAGGCGGTCGAACTGGCGGGCAAGGCGCTCGAGGCTGCGCTGACCCGTTGAGTGAGAGGGCTGCAGGCCTTGCCTGCGGCTTTTCGGGAGACGCGGTGCCCCAGGTTTCACTCGCCCTCGCGGAGGGCTAGGGGGTGCTCAGATGCAGACGAAGCTGACGATCTGGGGGCTGTTGGCGCAGCTGCGCCCGAGGGCGAACTGGCCGCGTCCGCGCAGCACGACTTCCTCACGGGAGAGCAGGAACTCGCGCTCGCCCTCGATCTGCACAAAAGTGCCGTTGCTGCTGCGGTCGATCAGCACGAACTTGTCGCCGCGCAGCTCGATCTCGGCGTGGCGGCGGGACGATTGCGTGTCGCCGACCACCAGATCAGCCAGCGGATCACGCCCGATGCGGGCGCTGGGCCGGGTGGAGTTGAGCACCACCGATTTCGAATCCATGTAGAGCCGCAGCTCCGGCTCGGTTTCGAGGAGGAAGTGGTCGTTCTGGACGACGGTGAGCTCACCAACGGCCTCGCACATCACCTCGCACAGGTCGGCCGGCTTGGACAGGCCGCGGATGACCCGCGGCGGCAGGGTGTGAATCACGGAGCGCCATTCCGGGCCCAGGCGGCGGGCGGTTTCGGCGGAGGTGATGGCCTTGCCGGGAGAGGCGAGCTCGGCGAGGCGGGCCGCAAAATTGACCGTTTCACCGAAGACGTCGGTGCCACTCGCGACCACGCCGCCGAAGTGAAAGCCGATCCGCACGGCGAGCTTTTGATCGGGGCCGGAGGGCAGCTCCTTGACCGTCTGGTGGATCGCGAGGGTGGCGTCGGCTGCGCTGTCGGCGTCACGGAAGACCGCCATCAGGCCGTCGCCGGTGTGCTTGACCACGCGCCCACGTTTGGTCTCGACGGCGATCCGCATCGTGCGGATGCAGCGGTCGACGAGTTCGAAGGCAGATGTATCGCCCACGCGCTGATAGAGCTGAGTGCTGCCGACCAGGTCGGCAAACAGTACAGCGCATTCATTGGTGGGCTTCGTTGGATCCGACATCTGGTTTCGGGCGGCTTCGGAGGCGTGATTCTAGCGGAGTTTGTGACATCTTCCGCAGCCCGGAAGGTAACAAATTTTCGATTCTCCGGAGGTGCCGCTTGTCGGTTGGGTGGCCTGGATGGGCGGCCCGCGGCGTCTATTTGAATTTCCTTGACTTAAAGTGCGGCAGGTCTTGCGCGGCAGTGAGATAATGATTGGTTAAAGCCACATATAAATCGATAATAGCCTGAGTGGCCCCCCATGTCCGTCTGGAAGGAGTTTCATGAAACGAGTTGATGATTTCCGTCTGCGCTTCGGCAAGCAGGAGTTGGTGCCCATCGTCATTGGCGGTATGGGGGTCGATATCTCTACTGCAGATCTGGCTCTCGAGGCGGCACGGCTCGGCGGAATCGGTCACATCTCGGATGCGATGGTGAAGACGGTTGCCGATCGTCGTTTCAATACCAAGTTCGTCAAAGAGAAGCTGAAACTCTACAAGTACAACGTGGAGAACCCCGACAAGTCGGCCGTACAGTTCGACTTGGGGCAGCTGGCAGAGGCGACCCGCCTGCATGTGGGCAAGACCATGGAGGCCAAGCGTGGCCCGGGCATGATCTTTGTCAACTGCATGGAGAAGCTCACCATGAACGCACCGCGGGAAACCCTGCGTGTGCGCCTGGCGACGGCGCTCGATGCGGGCGTTGATGGCATCACGCTGGCGGCGGGCCTGCATCTGGGCTCGTTTGCGCTGATCGAGGATCACCCGCGCTTCCGCGATGCGAAGCTCGGGATCATCGTCTCCTCGTTGCGGGCGCTGCAACTGTTCCTGCGCAAGAGCGCACGTACCAACCGGCTGCCCGACTACGTCGTCGTCGAAGGGCCGCTGGCGGGCGGGCACCTGGGTTTCGGCATGGATTGGGCCCAGTACGATCTGGCCACTATCGTCGCTGAGATCCATGCCTGGCTGGTGGCCGAGAAGCTGGATATCCCGCTGATTCCTGCCGGCGGGATCTTCACCGGCAGCGATGCGGTGTCCTTCCTCGAGAACGGTGCGGCGGCGGTGCAGGTGGCGACCCGCTTCACGGTGGCGCGCGAATGCGGCCTGCCCGAAAAGGTTCAGCAGGAATACTTCAAGGCCAGCGAAGACAAGATCGTCGTCAATCAGATTTCGCCCACCGGCTACCCGATGCGGATGCTGACCAGCAGCCCGGCGATCGGCTCGGGCATCCGCCCCAATTGCGAGGCCTACGGCTATCTGCTCGACGCCAATGGCAGCTGCGCCTACGTCCAGGCCTACAACCGCGAAGTTGCCGCCCACCCGGGCGCGCGGCGTGTCTCGGTGATGGACAAGACCTGCCTGTGCACCCACATGCGCAATTTTGACTGCTGGACCTGCGGGCACTACACCTACCGGCTCAAAGACACGTCTCGCAAGCTCGAGGACGGCAATTACGAAATCCTGTCGGCAGAGCACATTTTCAAGGATTACCAGTTCAGCACCGACAACAAGATCGCGCTGCCTGACTAAGTTGAGGTGTTGTTCGAAACAAAAAACCGGCTGAGAGGCCGGTTTTTTATTTGTTGTTGGATTTAGAAATAGCGTCTCGATGCTTCGTCGGGGATTTTCATCCCCGTTGAGCGGGCCCGCTTCAGGAGCTCCCAGTAGTAGCGGTAGGAGGCGCGGTCATGGAGCTTGCCGGCATGCTGGATCGGGCCCCAGTGCTTGTCCTGGGCGGCGATGAGGATCTCTGCCGCCTCTTCGACCTCGGTGAAGTCCGGGCGCATCGCTTCGATGATCGGCACGATCTGGTTGGGGTGGATGCTCCACATCCGTAGATAGCCGAACTCCTTGCGGGCGCGCTCGGCGTCGCGGCGGATGTAGTCGATGTCCTTGAGCTCGGTGGTGACGTTGTGGGACGGCACCACGCCGTTGGCCAGCGCCGCGGCCGAGATGTCGCATTTGGCGCGGGCGACCAGCGGATGCTCGAACTGCCCCGGGCTCCGCATTGCCGATCCGGGGATGGCGCCGTGGTGGCCGCTGACGAAATCCATCAGGCCGAAATCGAGGGACTCGACCCGGTCGAGGGCGGCGATCTCCCAGGCTTCGCGAAGCGCGCCGTGGGTCTCGATGAGCACATGAACCGGGATCGCCCGCTCGATGCCGTGACGCTCCTCGGCGCTCCGGATGCTCTCGATCTGCCGGGCGGCATCGGCGGCACAGCGCACCTTGGGTATGGTCAGGAAGGCGAGCCGGCTGCCGGCCAGGCCAACCAGGATGTCCACGTCCTGCTCCCAGTGGGGGTGGGTAATGTCGTGGATTCGCGCACCGACCCGGCCGAAGCGGTTGTCCTCTGACATGATTACGCCGGCAGCCATCCGGGCGTGGTCCGCCTCTGCGCCGGCATGGGCGCCATCTTCGCAGTCGCAGGTGATGTCGAAGACTGCGCCGAGCTCGTGCTGGACGGCCAGGGCCTTCTTCATCAGCTTCTCGCTGCCGGCGTAGTGATCTACGGCGGGCAGGATGGGGAAGGGCTTCTCGCCCTGGAACAACACTTGATCGGGGTGGGCGTGCTCGGCCATGGTGGGTGCTCTCGTCTTGTCGGCTCGCGGAGATTAGCAAAAAAGCGCGCTTTAAAAACAAAACGCGAGGGCGTTCAAGCCCTCGCGTCTCTGGTGATGCATGAAGCTTACCGAGCGATCAGCCCAGCAGATCCTTCACGCCGTCACGCTCTTCGAGCAGCTCGTTGAGCGTGTGGGTCATGCGCTCGCGGGAGAACTCGTCGATTTCCAGGCCCTGGACGATCTTGTACTCACCGCCTTCGGTGGTCACCGGGAAGCCGTAGATGATGCCTTCGGGGATGCCGTAGGAGCCATCGGACGGGATGCCCATGGTGACCCATTCGCCGTTGGAGCCCAGCACCCAGTCACGGATGTGGTCGATGGCGGCGTTGGCAGCGGAGGCGGCGGAGGACAGGCCACGAGCTTCGATGATCGCAGCGCCACGCTTGCCGACGGTCGGCAGGAAGACTTCGCGGTTCCAGGCTTCGTCGTTGATGAGTGCCTTGACGTTGTCGCCGTTGGAGGTGACGGCGCGGTAGTCGGCGTACATCGTGGGGGAGTGGTTGCCCCAGACGACCAGGCTCTTCAGGCTGGAGACATCACGGCCGGTCTTGCCAGCGAGCTGGGAGAGGGCGCGGTTGTGGTCAAGGCGCAGCATGCCGGTGAAGTTCTTGGCATTGACGCGGCCGTACTTGACGGCGATTTCCTTGGCGATGTAAGCGTTGGTGTTGCAGGGGTTGCCGACAACCAGCACCTTGACGTCCGGATCGGCGTACTGGCCGATGGCCGCGCCCTGGACGGTGAAGATCTTGGCGTTCTCGGTCAGCAGGTCCTTGCGCTCCATGCCGGGGCCGCGGGGGCGGGCGCCAACCAGCAGGCAGACCTGGGCGTCCTTGAAGGCGACGTTCGGATCGTCGGTGGCGATCATGCCGGCGAGCAGCGGGAACGCGCAGTCCTCGAGTTCCATCATGACGCCCTTGACGGCCTTCTGGGCCTGCGGCAGGTCGAGCAGCTGGAGGATGACGGGCTGATCCTTGCCAAGCATTTCGCCGCTGGCGATGCGGAACAGGAGGCTATAACCGATCTGGCCGGCGGCGCCGGTGACTGCTACACGAACGGGGGCTTTTGCCATTGTTGAAACTCCCTCTACTAAGAAGTGTTAACGACTTGGTGGTTCCGACTCGCGCCGGCTTTGCTCGGAAGACGCCGCGAAGCTAAGGCGATGCTGGTGCAATCTTGATACTCAACGCGTCGACGTATGAATCGTATGAGCATTTGGTCGGAGTGTCAATTCCATGTCTTATGTCTTATATAAGACATAACTCAATCAATAGACTGTCAACCAAAAGTGTGCTTCAATACACGAATGCGACCGGACTCGCCCACCTTCAGCCCGCTCTACCGTCAGATCAAGAACCTGATGCTCAACGCCTTGGAGTCGGGCGAGTGGCGTCCTGGTCAGGCGATCCCGAGCGAACAGGAACTTGCACTGCGTTTCAGTGTAAGTCAAGGCACCGTGCGGAAGGCCATCGACGAGATGGCGGCGGACAACCTTCTTGTTCGCAAGCAGGGAAAGGGTACCTACGTTGCGTCCCATAACGATCCCCGCGCGCTTTTCCGGTTTCTGCGGCTTGTCCCCATCGACGGCGATCTCGCACATCCCCAGAGCGTTCCTCTGGATTGCTGGAAGGCCAAGGCTGGCAACGAGGCCGCGCGCATGCTCGGCATCGAGCTCGGGGCACCCGTCACCATCCTCCGCCGGCTTCTGCGCTTTTCCGGCAAGCCCGTTGTCGTTGATGAAATCTATCTGCCCGGCGAAATATTCCAGGGCTTGACCATGGAAGTGCTGCAGGGTGCGCATGGGTCTCTTTACAGCTTGTTCGAATCCCGCTTCGGTGTCCGCATGATTCGCGCGGAGGAGCGGATACGGGCCGTCGCTGCCGACCGCATGACCAGTGAAACCCTGGGTGTTGCGGAAGGTGTGCCCTTGTTGTCGGTTGAGCGGGTCACTTATACGTATGGAGATCGTCCGGTTGAATGGCGCCGCGGCCTTTATTCAACCGCTGAACATTATTATCTGAACGAATTGAATTGATGTGTTGTCTTGGTTGACGGGTAGCCCGACCCGTCAGTTGTTGGTAAGGGTATATACTTACAATTTTGTTTGTGTGGGAAACAAGCGGCTTTCGAGGTCGCTTTTGCTTTGAGGGAAAATCTATGACAGAGGTGATTTTGAAGAAACAGCGCCCGAAGCATCTGGCGCTGAACCAGATCAGGCTCCCCTTGCCGGGGATCGTCTCGATTCTGCATCGTGTAAGCGGCGCTGGCTTGTTCCTGATGCTGCCGGTGCTTCTTTCCCTGTTCGGCAACAGCGTCGGTTCGCCCGAATCCTACGCGGCCTACAAGGCCGTCATTGGCAATATTTTTGTCAAGCTTCTCCTTCTGGGTCTTTTGTGGGCCTACCTGCACCATTTCTGTGCCGGTATCCGTTTCCTGCTGCTCGACATGCATGTAGGCATCGAAAAGGAAGCTGCGCGTAGCAGCAGCCGCATCGTGCTGATCGTCAGCCTGATTCTCACCGTCACCATTGGAGCCAAGCTATGGTAAAGCCCGTCATCGTTGGAGCCCATTACGGTTTTCGGGACTGGCTCGCGCAGCGCGTCACGGCAGTCGTGATGGCGCTCTACACCGTCATCTTTGCGATCTCCGCGCTGATGCTGCCCGACGCATCCTACGAAAACTGGCGTGGTCTGTTTTCGGCGGGGTTCATGAAGTTCGCGACCTTCCTGTTCTTCATGTCCCTGTTCTACCACGCCTGGATTGGCGTGCGTGACATCTTCATGGACTACATCAAGCCGACCGGCGTGCGCCTGGTCCTGCATTCCGTCGTCGTTCTCCTTCTCGTCGGCTACGCCGGCTGGGTTGGTCAGATTCTCTGGAGGCTGTAAGTGAAAGTCGCAAAGCGTACCTTTGATGCGGTTATTGTCGGTGCCGGCGGTGCTGGCCTGCGGGCAGCTCTGCAGCTTTCCGAGGCGGGTCTCAAGACCGCCGTCCTGACCAAGGTCTTCCCGACGCGCTCGCACACCGTTGCGGCGCAGGGTGGCGTCGCGGCGTCCCTGGGCAATTCGACCGAGGACAACTGGCACTGGCACATGTACGACACCGTCAAGGGGTCGGACTGGCTGGGTGATCAGGACGCCATCGAGTTCATGGTCAAGAAGGCCAACGAGGTCGTCGTCGAGCTCGAGCACTACGGCATGCCCTTCGACCGGACCGACAACGGCAAGATCTATCAGCGCCCCTTCGGCGGCCACTCGCAAAACTACGGTCAGACCCCGGTGTCGCGTTCCTGCGCGGCGGCCGACCGTACCGGTCATGCGATGCTGCACGCGCTCTACCAGCGCAACGTGCGCGCCAACACCCAGTTCTTCGTCGAATGGATGGCGATGGATCTGATCCGCAACGCCGATGGCGACGTGCTGGGTGTGACCGCCATGGAAATGGAGACCGGTGAGGTTTCGATCTTCCATGCCAAGGCCACCATCTTCGCCACCGGCGGTGCCGGCCGTATCTACTACAGCTCCACCAACGCCTTCATCAACACCGGCGACGGTGTCGGCATGGCGGCCCGCGCCGGCATTCCGCTCGAAGACATGGAGTTCTGGCAGTTCCACCCGACCGGCGTGGCCGGTGCAGGCGTGCTGATCACCGAGGGTGTGCGTGGCGAGGGCGGTATCCTTCGCAATGCGGCTGGCGAGCGCTTCATGGAACGCTATGCGCCGAACCTCAAGGATCTCGCGTCCCGCGACGTGGTGTCCCGCTCGATGGTCACCGAGATCAACGAAGGCCGCGGCTGTGGTACCGAGAAGGATCACGTCCTGCTCGACATCACCCACCTGTCGCCCGAGACCATCATGAAGCGCCTGCCGGGCATTCGTGAGATCGCGATCCAGTTTGCGGGTGTCGATCCGATCAAGGCACCGATCCCCGTCGTGCCGACCTGCCACTACCAGATGGGCGGCATTCCGACCAACTACAAGGGTCAGGTCATCGTTCCGAAGGACGGCAACCCGAATGTTCCGGTCGCGGGCTTCTACGCTGCCGGCGAGTGTGCCTGTGCGTCGGTGCATGGCGCCAACCGTCTCGGCACCAACTCGCTGCTCGACCTGCTGGTGTTCGGCAAGTCGGCCGGTGAGACCGTGGTTGCCGACTTCCAGTCCGGCCAGCTCACCCTGAAGCCGCTGCCCGACGACGCTGCCGATGTTTCCCTGGCCCGCATCGCTCGCCTCGAAACCCAGACCAACGGTGTCGAAGTAAACGATGTTCGCCTCGACATGCAGCGCGTAATGCAGAAGCACGCCGGCGTGTTCCGTTTTGCCGACATGCTGAAGGAAGGCGTCACCAAGATCCTCGAAGTCGCCGAGCGCGCCAAGCACACCCAGATCAAGGACAAGTCCAAGGTCTGGAACACCGCCCGCACCGAAGCCCTCGAGCTCGACAACCTCATCGAGGTTGCCAAGGCCACGATGATCTCCGCCGAGGCGCGCAAGGAATCCCGCGGTGCCCACGTGCGTGACGATGCGATCGATTGTGCCGAGACCCCGAATGGTCGTGACGACAAGAACTGGCTGAAGCACACGCTGTGGTATAGCGAAGGTAACCGCCTCGACTACAAGCCGGTGAACCTGCAGCCGATGTCCGCCGACGTCGAGCCGATCGCGCTGGCCAAGCGTACCTACTGAGCCTTCCGGAGAACAAGAAATGAGCAGCAAGCGAACCGTAAACTTCAAGATTTACCGTTACGATCCGGACAAGGACGACAAGCCCTACATGCAGGACATCTCGGTCGAGCTCGAAGAGTCCGACAAGAAGCTCCTCGATGCGCTGGTTCGTCTGAAGGCCAAGGATGACTCCCTGTCCTTCCGTCGTTCGTGCCGTGAAGGCGTGTGTGGTTCCGACGCCATGAACATCAACGGCAAGAACGGTCTGGCGTGCCTCACCAGCATGGATGAGATTGCACAGCCGGTCACCATTCGTCCGCTGCCTGGGCTGCCGGTCATCCGCGACGTCATCGTCGACATGACCCAGTTCTTCAAGCAATACCACTCGATCAAGCCCTATCTGGTCAACAACGATCCGGCGCCGGAGCGTGAGCGCCTGCAGTCGCCCGAAGACCGTGAAGAGCTCAATGGTCTCTACGAGTGCATCCTGTGCGCCTGCTGCTCCACCAGCTGCCCGTCCTTCTGGTGGAACCCGGACAAGTTTGTTGGGCCGGCCGGCCTGCTGGCGGCATACCGCTTCCTCGCGGATACCCGTGACCAGGCGACCAGCGAGCGTCTCGACAATCTGGAAGATCCGTACCGTCTGTTCCGTTGCCACTCGATCATGAACTGTGTCGATGTCTGCCCGAAGGGGCTGAACCCGACCAAGGCGATTGGCAAGATCAAGGACATGATGGTCCGTCGCGCGGTATGACGCTGAACAGGGGGCGTGTGCGCTGGCAGTGCCGCCGGGCTCTTCTCGAGCTCGATCTGGTGTTCACGCGCTTCCTCGAAAGGCACTTTGACCATCTCACCGATGGTCAACTGGCTGATCTGGACGACCTGCTGCTTGTCGAGGATCATGACCTCTGGGGCATGATCAACGGCAGCAGGCCGGTCGAAAACGATCGCTGGAAGGAAATGGTGGAACTGTTGCGTGCCGGCTGACGCAGCAGATCCACCGCTAGGGAGCTTGAGTTAAAACAGGGATAAGGGACCACTACATGACCACGCAACGCATTGCTTCACTGAGCATCGACGGCAAGTCCACCGAGTTTCCGATCATGTCGGGCACTCATGGCAACGATGTGATCGATATTCGTACCCTCGGCGCCAAGACCGGCCTCTTCACTTATGACTCTGGCTTCCTGTCCACGGCCAGCTGCCAGTCCAAGGTCACCTATATCGACGGTGACAAGGGCGAGCTGCTGTACCGTGGTTACCCGATCGAGCAACTGGCAGAAAACTGCAACTTCCTTGAAGTCACTTACCTGCTGAAGAACGGCGAACTGCCGAACGCGACCCAGAAGTCTGACTTCGAGAACACCATCAAGCGTCACACGATGGTGCACGAGCAGCTGTCCAAGTTCTTCTCGGGCTTCCGCCGCGATGCGCACCCGATGGCCGTCATGACCGGTGTGGTTGGCGCGCTGTCCGCGTTCTACCACGACGCGATGGACTTCTCCGACGCGGAGCACCGCAACGTCAGCTTCAACCGCCTGGTTGCCAAGCTGCCGACCATCGTTGCGATGGCCTACAAGTACAACACCGGCATGCCGTTCATGTACCCGGACAACGATCTGGACTACACGTCGAACTTCATGCGCATGATGTTCGGCACCCCGTGCGAGAAGTACCAGCCGAACCCGGTGCTGGTCCGTGCCCTCGACATCATCTTCACGCTGCACGCCGACCACGAGCAGAATGCCTCCACCTCCACGGTGCGCCTGGCTGGCTCCTCCGGTGCCAACCCGTTCGCCTGTATCGCCGCCGGCATCGCCTGTCTGTGGGGCCCGGCCCACGGTGGTGCGAACGAAGCCTGCCTGCAGATGCTCGAGGAAATCGGCGACGTCTCCCGCGTGGGCGAATACATCAAGCGCGCCAAGGACAAGAACGACTCCTTCAAGCTGATGGGCTTCGGTCACCGCGTCTACAAGAACTTCGACCCGCGTGCCAAGCTGATGGGCAAGGTCTGTGCCGACGTGCTCGGCGAGCTGGGCCTCGAGAACGATCGTCTGTTCAAGCTCGCCAAGGAGCTCGAGAAGATCGCCCTGGAAGATGAATACTTCGTCGAGAAGAAGCTCTACCCGAACGTCGACTTCTACTCCGGCATCGTCCAGAAGGCCCTCGGCATCCCGACCGAGATGTTCACCTGTATCTTCGCGCTCGCCCGCACGGTCGGCTGGATGACCCAGTGGGAAGAGATGATCACCGATCCGGAATACAAGATCGGTCGTCCGCGTCAGCTCTACGTCGGCGCTGCCCGTCGCAACGTCGTACCGCTGGCCCAGCGCGGCTAAGACAGCCCGGAGGGGGAGGAGATACAGATAGCAGATGCGGGATACTCGAGCCATCGAGTAGTCCCGCTTTGCTTATCTGCTGAAAGAACAAAGGGGGATCCTCCCCGCCGCGAGCACGTAATTCCAAAAAATCAAGACTCAAGCCAGGTGGTCGCCCATGATGAAGCAGCTTTTTGAAAGCTCGCAACTGTTCGGCAGCAATGCGCCGTTCATCGAGGAACTTTACGAGAACTATCTCGACAATCCGGATTCCGTCTCCGATGAGTGGCGGTCGTATTTCGATTCGATGCAGAACCTGCCCGGTGCAGGTCGCGACGTTGCCCACTATCCGATCATCAACGCGTTTGCCGAGATGGCCAAGCGTGGCCCGGTTCGCACGGTGGTGGATGCGGGTAACAACCAGAAGCAGGTCAGCGTTCTCCAGCTGATCAACGCACACCGTTTCCTGGGCACCCGCTGGGCCCAGCTCGACCCGCTCAAGCGTACCGAGCGCCCCGAGATCCACGAGCTGGAGCTGTCCCACTACGGCTTCACCGAAGCCGATCTCAACGAGACCTTCAACACCGGCTCCTTTCACGGGCTCCCGAGCGATCAGGCCACCCTGCGCGAGATCCTCGACGCCGTGCGCCAGACCTACTGCGGCTCCATCGGCGCCGAGTACATGTACATGACGGATATCAGCGAGAAGCGCTGGATCCAGGCTCGTCTCGAGCCGACCCGCGGTCGTCCGTCCTTCGACGCCGCCAAGCAGCGCCGCATTCTCGAGCGCCTCACGGCCGCCGAGACCATGGAGCGCTACCTCCACACCAAATACGTCGGCCAGAAGCGTTTCTCGCTTGAGGGCGGCGAAAGCACCATCGTCGCGATGGACGAGCTGATCCGCGTGGCGGGCAGCAAGGGCGTCGCCGAGATCGTCATCGGCATGGCCCACCGCGGCCGCCTCAACGTGCTGGTCAACACCCTCGGCAAGTCGCCGAGCATGCTGTTCTCCGAGTTCGAAGGCAAGGCGGTGTCCGACCTGTCCGCCGGCGACGTCAAGTACCACATGGGCTTCTCGTCCGACGTGATGACCTCCGGCGGCCCGGTGCACCTGACCCTGGCGTTCAACCCGTCCCACCTCGAGATCGTCAACCCGGTGGTCGAGGGCTCCGTGTATGCCCGCCAGACCCGTCGCGGCGCCAACGGCAAGGCCGAGGTCATCCCGGTCCTGATCCACGGTGACGCGGCCGTTGCCGGCCAGGGCGTCAACCAGGAGATGCTCAACTTCGCGCAGACCCGCGGCTACGGCACGGGCGGCACGATCCACATCGTGGTGAACAACCAGATCGGCTTCACCACCTCCGATCCGCGCGACTACCGTTCGTCCCTGTATTGCACCGACATCTTCAAGATGGGCGAGTCCCCGATCTTCCACGTCAATGGTGACGACCCGGAAGCCGTGGCCTTCGTGATGGGCCTGGCCGTCGAATACCGCCAGGAGTTCAAGAAGGACGTCGTCGTCGACATCGTCTGCTATCGCAAGCTCGGCCACAACGAAGCCGACGAGCCGATGGTGACCCAGCCTCTGATGTACAAGAAGATCGCCAAGCACCCCGGCACCCGCAAGCTCTACGCGGACAAGCTGGTCCAGCTGGGCACCGTCAAGGCCGAAGAGCCGGAGCAGTTCATCAAGGACTACCGCGCGGCGCTCGACAAGGGCGAACTCCTCACCAACCCGGTGCTGTCCGACTTCAAGCGCCAGTTCTCCCAGGACTGGGGCCCGTACGTCAACAAGAAGTACACCGACAAGTGCGACAGCAAGGTCCCGATGGCCGAGCTCAAGCGTCTGTCCCAGTCGCTCACCACCACGCCCGACGGCTTCACGCTGCACCCCCGCGTCCAGAAGATCATCGACGACCGCAAGGCGATGGGCGAAGGCAAGCTGCCCCTCGACTGGGGCATGGGCGAAAACCTGGCCTACGCCAGCCTGGTGGTGCAGGGCTTCGGCATCCGTCTGTCCGGTGAGGACGTCGGCCGCGGCACCTTCTTCCACCGTCACGCTGCGCTGCACGATCAGAACCGCGACCAGTGGCACGACGGCACCTACTACCCGCTGCAGAACATCCGCGACGGTCAGGCTCCGTTCTACTGCTACGACTCCGTGCTGTCCGAAGAAGCCGTGCTGGCCTTCGAGTATGGCTACGCGACCGCCGAGCCCAACCAGCTCGTGATCTGGGAAGCCCAGTTCGGCGACTTCGCCAACGGCGCCCAGGTGGTGATGGACCAGTTCATCAGCTCCGGTGAAGCCAAGTGGGGCCGTCAGTGCGGCCTGGTCATGATGCTGCCGCACGGCTACGAAGGTCAGGGCCCGGAGCACTCGTCCGCCCGCATCGAGCGCTACATGCAGCTGTGTGCCGAGATGAACATGGAAGTGTGCATCCCGTCCGGCCCGTCGCAGATCTTCCACCTGCTGCGTCGCCAGGCCCTGCGCAAGCTGCGCAAGCCGCTGGTGATCATCACGCCGAAGTCCCTGCTGCGTCACAAGGATGCCGTCTCGTCGCTGGAAGACCTGTCGAAGGGCACCTTCGAGACGGTCATCGGCGAAGTCGACGAACTCGATGTGAACAAGGTCAAGCGCGTGGTGGTCTGCTCCGGCAAGATCTACTACGAACTGCTGGCCCACCGCCGCGCCAACGACATCAAGGACATCGCGATCGTCCGCCTGGAGCAGCTCTACCCGTTCCCGGCCGATGCCTTCAAGGCCGAGGTGAACAAGTACCCGAACGCCAAGGAAGTCGTGTGGTGTCAGGAAGAGCCCCGCAACCAGGGCGTCTGGTACTGGCTGGCTTCCCGTCACCACCTGGACAGCGCGCTTGGCGACAAGCACAAGTTCCTGCTGGTGTCGCGTCCCGCTGCCGCTTCGCCGGCGGTGGGCTACTACGCCAAGCACAACGCGCAACAGAAGGCCGTCATCGAGAACGCATTCGGCGAAATCAAAGCCTGATGCCCAAGTTAGTGCCCAACTAAAATCAAGGGAGAAGATATGCTGATCGAAGTGAAAGTGCCGCAACTGTCCGAGTCCGTTTCCGAAGCCACGCTGGTCACCTGGCACAAGAAGGAAGGCGATGCCGTCAGCCGTGACGAAAACCTGATCGACATCGAGACCGACAAGGTCGTGCTGGAAACCCCGGCACCGGCCGACGGCGTGCTCGTCAAGCTGGTCAAGAACGGTGGCGACTCCGTCACCTCCGGCGAAGTGATCGCCACCATCGACACCGAAGCCAA
>OBMA010001490.1_pt1 | contig 14327 bp, 7 predicted proteins | sample 1539141 | NCBI WGS metagenome assembly OBMA01 (sample SAMEA3991484, study PRJEB22521) | metagenome | biome: anthropogenic terrestrial biome; feature: sewage plant; material: raw primary sludge | place: Sweden | collected 2012-09-26 | reverse complement strand
TTGCTGACCATTGTGAATGATAGAACAGACAACGAAAGGAAGCGTTACGAAAGCATGTGGGTAAGCAACAGACACCGTCATTTGAACCTGTTGAGCTGGTGGCCCTCTTTAACGGGTGATTCCGGAGCAATTAATACTTTACCCGAAGATGGATTGATATTGGGTATCATAGTCCGTGATATCTGGAAGCGGTCTAACTTGCCCAATAGTCTATTGGCAGAAATTTACACGAAGGTAGACACAAGAAAAGATGGTACTTTAGATAGGAAATCTTTTATTGTGGGTATGTGGCTGGTCGATCAGTGCCTGTATGGCAGAAAACTTCCCAGTGTTGTCGAGCAATGCGTTTGGGATAGCGTAGATAGATATGCTTCCACCACGGTTGTGCCAGTGAGTACGCTAAAGGCGATGGCCAAACAAAAGAGAAAACAGATGAAAGAAGAAATCAAGAATATCAAGAAGGAAAACCGTGTAGTTCTTGTAGACCACAATAGCTCGTCGTGACGAGTGTGACTCGCACCACTTCGTAGGTAGACATATACAGAAGTATATATGTAATGCGTAATTCCCCCACTTGTTACTGATAAGCTAATCGAATTGTCATCTCAGAAATCTTGTTCGAGATAAGGCCAATCTTACTAAAAAAATGTCTATTAGTCTTCTCTGTTATTATTATTCCCGGCTTTTTGCTTTCTTTCCTTTTTTCAAGGAAGGGGGCAAATTCGATCAACTAAAAAAGAGGCATCGTTTATTCGGATGCCACCACTGAGACGATCCACAGGCTAATTGTGACTAGTGGATCACAGAACAACCAAAATGTTTAAAGTGTTTGGTTTTGGTGCGAAGGAAGAGATTCCTGAGCTTTCACAGGAAGAAAAAACTAAAGCCATTCTAAAACAAGCTCATGATTTCGAACAGGCACTGCGTGCGATGGACTATGTCTTAGATGATAATGCTGACGAGGGTTTGGCTTTGCTGGATGAAAGTGATGCTAAAGAAGCTTCCGATCAAACTATAAATGCGTTAGCTCGTGGTGTCATTGAATTTTTGGAGGCCACTTTAGGTTTTGAAGCTGAAGAGATGAAAAAAGCTTCTGCGACTTTGGCCAAGGCAGAAGCTTTATCTTTGAAAAGTAGAGAGAGGGCTCAAAAAATTGGATTGAAGAGCAGTTCTTTATATCCTCCAGGAACAGTTTATGCCGTGACTTATACAGAATCATGCCTTCTACATGCCCTATTGATGATTTTCAGTGAAAGTATGATGGAGGCGGCCAAGGCCATTTTAAAGCTCAGAAAGTCGTACTACATGTTACAAGAAATCTTGGAAACTATTAAAGCTGCCAACAAAGCCAAGAAATTGAAACTTACGTCAGGCAGTGAAGATAAGGAGTCCACCCCAGCGACTTTCATAACTGGTGGCGATGCGTTCAATTCCGTTGATATACCTTATGAACTGACTCCTGAAGAACAAAAGGATAAGGATCTTTTACAATTTGCTGAACAAATTCATAGCATGAGGACTGAAAGATTATCTGGCGCCCACATTGGCAACTCTCCTGCAATTAACAGGTTGAGAGGTGAGCTAGGACTACAAGCAATGGAAGACTTGCCAGAAGAGGAAATAACAGATCATAAAGTTCTTTCGGATGATATAGATTTAAGTCAAGCAACAATTGATGAGTTTGTCCATTCTGGTGTCAATTTATGCTTTGGTATTTTACAGGTTGTGATATCACTATTACCACCCGCTATTGGCGCGGTCCTATCTGTGGTTGGATTCAGGGGCTCCAGAGAAGAAGGTTTGAGACTTGTTTGGAAAGCCACAAAGCAAAGAAACGTGCATGGTTGTATTGGTTTGTTAGCCCTGATGTTTTACTATGATGGACCTTTCCAATTCACTGACGATGATTTTGATATTCCTGCAGCAGTTAAGGATTCCAGTAACAGTGAAGATTCTGAAGATGAAGAGATGGATGGCCCTACGTTGTTGCATCCTGGGAAAATACTGGAAGATGCGTTGCTGCAATCAAGAGCGCTATTTCCCAATAGTGCGCTATGGTTATTGAATGAGGCAAGGATGCTATCTGGTAAAGGGCGTTTAGAGGAAGCAGTCGCATTGATGGATTCGATTGATGTTAGCAAGATACGGATGAGACAGGTCAAATCCTTGATGATTTTTGACCGTGCTATAACATTGATCCATTTGCATCAATACGATAGAGCTGCAGAAGATATTTTATCGCTATTAGACATCAGTGATTGGTCACACGCTTTTTACACATATTTTGCTGGCTGCTGTTATTTAGAAAATTGGAGAATGTGCGAAATGGGATTAATGAAGTCAGACAAAAAGGATGAATACCAAAAGAAGGCCGAAGAACTTATCTTCACCTCTGTGAATTTGCTAGGTAAGAAAACCTTCAAATCGAAGAACCTGCCATTAGATAGGTTTATTCTGAGAAAAGTTGAGCAATTTAAAGCGAAAAAGGAGGAACTTGGGGTGGAAAATCCTCTGGATGGTATCGCTACTTCACCAGTACACGAAATTTCGTACTTCTACAATGGTTATAATAGAATGTCTGAAGAGCATTTGGAGCTAACAAAGAAAATGCTAACTGAGTATAGAAATCCCGCCATTGAAGCTTTAGACTCAGATCAGGAGTTAATCAAAGATCTCTTGGTCTCTTTGACATTAAGAAGATTAGGTCATATCCAAGAAGGTTGTGATATATTGGATGAAAAGGTTCTACCTAAGTTTTTCTCCATTCAAAATGGCAAGGTCAAATATATAAAGAAAACTGAAGATCCATGGGCCTATCCGACTGCACTTTATGAACGCGCTCTATTTACATGGAAGTTGGAGGGCATGGATGGCCTTCCAGAGAGTAAAGAATGGTTACTGAGGGCTCAGGGCTACGCAGATGATTATGAATTGAGTACGAGAGTAGGTATGAAAATTAAGGCTGCCATTGACCGCGTTGACCATTCATTGTAATCAAGTTTTGATCAGCCCTCATGCCCTTTTTTTTTAAGAAATATTTTCCCCTATTAGTTTTCCTAATGTCCCATCTAATTTTAAAGCGCTAAGCTATACTTATTGACCGTACATACCTTGCGTAGTTTAATTACATACGATTTGATGCTTTCTCAGTGCCATCGTCCTTCCTCCTTGCGCAAAAAATAGGAACCCGCTTTAGAAAAGAGGAGAGGAAGGTGAAGAATGCTGTGAGTACTGCCTTAGTTTTAAGGTAGCCTCATTTGTATTGATTTGTTACTATCCCAGCTACTATATAGGAATTATAACTATTCTTTAAGTATATTTAATTTGTCTTTAGCGAATTTGGGTGTACTTGTTAGAGGCTTTTAATAATGAGTAGTGGTACCGAAAATGATCAATTTTATAGTTTTGATGAAAGTGATTCCAGCTCTATTGAACTTTATGAATCTCACAATACATCTGAATTTACTATACATGGACTAGTTTTCCCGAAGTTAATTAGTGTAACAAGCCAAGATTCAGAATTTGACATCAATGAAGATGAAGATGGAGTCGATACCATATATGAGGGGATGCTAGATGCTCCTCTTACGAAAAACAACAAAAGAATACTGTGTGAAGGGAGTGTACCGAATCTCAGTTATGAATGCTTAACCACCAAGGGTATATTTGAAAGAATGCTTCAAAGGGTTGACCATTTACAACCTATTTTTGCAATTCCATCTGCGGATATATTGATATTACTACAGCATTATGATTGGAACGAGGAACGTTTACTAGAAGTTTGGACCGAAAAAATGGACGAATTGCTTGTGGAGCTTGGCTTAAGTACCACAGCAAATATCAAGAAAGATAATGATTATAATTCACATTTCAGAGAAGTTGAATTCAAAAATGACTTTACATGTATTATTTGTTGTGATAAAAAGGATACGGAAACATTTGCGTTGGAATGTGGCCATGAATATTGTATCAATTGCTACCGTCATTACATCAAGGATAAGTTGCATGAGGGGAACATCATTACATGCATGGACTGTTCCCTGGCATTGAAAAATGAAGATATAGATAAAGTGATGGGACATCCTTCGAGTAGTAAGTTGATGGATTCTTCAATCAAAAGTTTTGTTCAAAAACATAATCGTAACTATAAATGGTGCCCGTTTGCTGACTGTAAATCCATCGTGCACTTGCGAGATACGTCATCATTACCAGAATATACCCGTTTGCATTATTCACCTTTCGTTAAGTGTAATTCATTTCATAGATTCTGTTTCAATTGCGGATTCGAAGTTCATTCCCCAGCAGATTGTAAAATAACCACTGCTTGGGTTAAAAAAGCCAGAAAAGAATCAGAAATTTTGAATTGGGTCTTGTCCCACACTAAAGAATGTCCAAAATGTTCTGTTAATATTGAAAAAAATGGTGGCTGCAACCACATGGTTTGCTCAAGTTGTAAATACGAATTCTGTTGGATTTGTGAGGGCCCCTGGGCGCCCCACGGTAAGAACTTTTTTCAATGTACAATGTATAAGAATAATGAGGATAATAAAAGTAAGAACCCTCAAGACGCTAATAAAACCTTGAAGAAATACACTTTCTACTATAGATTGTTTAACGAACATGAAGTTTCAGCCAAGCTTGATTGGAACCTGGGGCAAACTTTGGGCACGAAAGTTCATGCACTACAAGAAAGAATAGGTATCTCATGGATTGATGGACAGTTCCTATCAGAAAGTTTAAAAGTGTTGAATGAGGGACGAACCGTATTAAAATGGTCATTTGCCGTGGCATATTACTCGGATGCATCTCATAATTTGACGAAGATTTTCGTTGATAACCAAATGCTCTTAGCCAACGCAGTGGAATCGCTATCGGAGCTATTGCAAATAAAAACCCCCGAAGTGATCATGAAACGAAGACCAGAGTTTTATAATAAGGCCGGATATGTGGAAAATAGAACCACTGCATTAATGGAATGCGGTAGAGAACTGCTATGTAAGGGAATTTGCAAAGCTGCAGAATGAATGTTTTGTTTTAGTATTGTTTTGGTTATTCTGTTGTTTTATTCATGTTTTTTGTACTGCGGGATGTTTGGTTATTTTGGAGTTTAAACGTTGTTGCATTTTTGTATATTTTCGTATTTTTTTATTTATTTGAACCTGTATTTGTCGTTGAAATACTATTTATATACACATTTTTGTTCCAATTCCTACAAAGTTATATTGTTTTAAAAAGATTTCAAAATTCTTTGAATCGGAAATGACGAGTAACAGCTAACTTACATTTTAGGTATTTAGTTCTTCTTTATTAAAGCCTCCTAAACAAAGTGGAAATTGAGTTGTAATGACGTACCTCTCTTTTCTCTTTGTATTATTCTTTCACAACGTCCTTATTTCACAGTCAAGAATCTCTACCAGGCGCTGGACTTCTAATTTTCTTCTAGCATCTTCGATCCAGCTTTCGCAAACTTTATGAGGCCAACCCTTTAGGGAGACAACCTCTTCTACAGCATCGTTGAGGTTGGATACCCTCAAGTTATCGCCGACTCTTGCATAAACAGAATCGAAATCCGTGGCATTTGAAGGATTACCTGTCTTTGTGAATAAGAAAAGGGAAAAAACTTTGGCGGTTAATTGCCCCAAAATACCGGAATTTGGTGGCAATAAAGAGGCTGTCTTAAAGTCATCTGCCAGTAAGTTCCACCTGTTATAGATCTGCTCATTCGATAAGATTTTTTTACCGCTACATGTGGATTCTAATTCATCTAAAGCTACGCTTAATAGCGATGGAGGGTTTGTCTTTGGTTTGCATTTGCATGATATCTTCCCTTCCTTGCCTTCATTCTTATTACCCTTTTTGCAGGAGCAGCAGTCGCCATCGTCGCAACAAGATTTTTTGTTGAAGGTAGAGAGAAGATTGGAAAGAAGTTTCAATCTGGATAGTTCCTTGTCGATATTCACATCGGGTAAGTTATTGTTGTTAATCCTAGATTTGATCTCATCTACTTGGAAAGTTAATTGCACTAGAGCCTCGTTTTTACTTAAGATTTTGCTCGATCTGTCGATGGATTTGCTGAGGTCGTTAACTTCAGAATTTATTTCCTCTAAATGAGCTAATCTGCCATTTCTTTCCTTCTCAATTTTGTCTTTGATAATTTTATTAAATTCTTTGACTTGAGTGATGGATAGTAAGCCCACTTCATTTGCATGTTTGGCTTGTAACAATTCTTCGTTCGCCTTTAATTTTTCTTCTAGTTCTTTGTCCTTTTGCTTGGTCAAGTTTTCTTTGAATTCGTCTACTTCTTGTAATAGGTTTTTTTGAAGATTCTTTTCAAACTCCCTTTTCGAGTTTTCATATTGTGTGTTCAATTCCGTGATTACTTCTGATGTTCTTTGTATCATGTAATTGGATAAAGCCTCTTTTAACGTTTCATTTAATTGGGATAGATTCGTAAGCATATTCTGGTTTGATTTTTTGATTGAATTGAATTCTGATTCGGGGATGGAGAGGTTTGAGTCATTTAGACTGTTGATGAGATCATTCAAAGAGCCAATGATTTCTTTCAGTTGCGGATCAGAATTTTCTGTTTCAATATTTAGTGGTTCTAATGATAAGATTTTTTTTACTTCAATATTTTCCCTATTAGATCTGCGCGTTTGTGAACTACCAGTTAATCCAGATAATAAATCATTGCTCTTTGCCTTCAAGCCGTCCCAAGAATCTTCTAAAAACAATGTTGGCCTATCGTGATAGTGTTCATATGTTTCTAGTAAATCCTCGGCAAAAGGAACGTTATTAGAGAAAAAGTCACCAAATTTGTCATTTTTTTGCGAATATATGATACCTCCAGCGTAGAAAGCTGTCGCTGACAAAGCAATAGTCCAAAAGGTATTGCGAAATTTGTGCGAAGCCTTTTTTGATGCAACGGTAGTCCCTGTGTTTATGCTGGCTAGACCCCTCCTTAGCACAATTTTTCGTGAGGCAGTAGTTCTTAGCATGATACGAATATTAGTTTTTTAGACTTTTCAATGCGTTCTTATGCCTTTTGTGTTCCTTTACTGTGAATAGCTTCCTCGAGAATAAGAACAGTTTTTAATTTCAGATTATTTTTCACTTTTTTGACAACCCTTAATTCCGATTCCGCACAGAAATCCGTCTTAGAATTTTATTGGTTCAATGAGTCTGCTACACGTCTAAAGTGATTCAATTCTGCTTGTCCACTGCTATGATGCATTGGTTCTTTGCCGACTACGTACTATAAGAAGCCATTTGATGAATCACTATTTTGCAAGTAATTTCTTCTGTTGTTAGTTTTTTGCAATATTTATTTCTCTTTTTTTCTGTAAGAAGTATATGAATCTTACAAAATATTATGAAAACTTTGTTGTATGCTATTGTCATAAGAATGGTTACGGAACGTACGAAAATAGACTTGCTAACTGTTTTTGAGCTGGAACATGTTCCACGCTCCGTGTTTGATGTATAGCATATATTGTATTATGTGCCCGGACGATTGCGTGAAGATGGAAATGCAAGAAAATTACCTCCGGAAACTGATAAGAGATCTTGAGCGTATTTTGATTTGCCTAGCCTTATAGTAAACGGAATCATATCAAGTAGTTGATAAAAAGAAATGTATTGGTTATATTGGATGCTGTGCGGATATGTATTTCGATCTCTATTGAAATGTATGATATTTCTTTGTTTTCGTCAGACACTGAAACCATGAGAAGGACCCAAAAAAAGAGTAAAAGACGTTTGTCATCCAGGATCAATGACGTTACTTGCCTCTCTATAAGCTTAAAGCGCTTAGCGGATGATGGACGTGTGTAATTTGTTACCCGCCTCTCTTTTTTACCTTGTTGTGTCAGTAATTGCATCACCTTTGTCACCACAGAAATGGTAAGAAAATATGGCCATACAGGGCAAAGGAATTTGGCATATCAGTCACTGAAAATAGTCCATAAATTTATTTATTTTTTGTTTTAAAGTGATTACTCGGTAAGGTATTGAATAATTAAAAAAAAAATTGACGAGATTTTTTTTTAGCTATGTTTCTGGACTATTCTGGATATGAGGCTCTTACTGAAATCAACTCTTCCTTTGGAAAGTATGTTCTTCTATTGCAACAATTTGAGGGCTGTCGAAGTTTGAAAGATCGGCTTCAAATGCTTAAGGATCTGGGGAGGGAATTTATGATATTCGAGAACTTGAATGTGGAAGATTTCAGAGAATCTAAAAATATGATTCACAGATTTTATACTATGGTTATTTCTTTAAGACAGATTATGGAAATTGGGCCCTTAGTCAGGCGTAGCCCTGCTGTTTTAGTTGTGGAATTCGATTGTCCGGTAGAGGATTGCCTAGATGAACTGGATCCGTTGCATCCATTGAACAGGGCCTATATATTTATTCATAAACAATGGACCTATTATCATCAATATTATATAGTTGAAAAGGTAAAAAAGGTGATTCTTGATATGGCCCCGGTAAAGGAAGATGATTGGAGCATCCTTCACAAGGTTGTTTATTCAGAAGGTTTTGTCGAAAGACGATATAAAAAGAAGAAATACCTCGGTGATATTTACATTCCACAACCATTAATGAAAAGCAATAAAATCACTACTATCTCAAATTTTTCCCAACTTACCAAAATTTCCAACGTCAGAGTTTACAGATTCAACGCTACAGCAGCGTGTGATCCGCAGAACTTGAACAAAAAAAACTTGAGTATCACAGAGCTTAAAGATAAAGACCTTCCTAATCTTATTTGGACTTTAGAACCAGAAAAATTCTATGTTGACATGAGACCTTACAAGGAACACGAGGAAAGGAAAAAACGGAGAGAAGAAGAAGCCAAGGTGAGGATGCAAGGTGAGGAACAGGAGAACATTATGATAGAGAGAAAAAAAATGGATAGTATTGAAGTTGATGCGTCATCGGGATTGAAAAATATCATAAAAACACCTCTCGCCAATAGGGTTGTCAATACTTTTAATAACTGCGCTGCTGTGGTAATAGGCTATGTAACAGAAGTGGATAAAGTAAAGGAGGACAATGAAGAGAAAAATAACGACAGACCTAAAATTGCAAACGACGGAATAGCTCAAAAGTCTAGAAGCGAAAGTGAAGATAATGCAGGAACACCGATGGACAACGCGTACTTTCAACCCGAACCCCAAGATAATGACCAAAACAACATATCTTGGAATACTACTATGAAAGATATTGATCCAATTTACATGAGTGAAAGATGTGCTAGAGTTTGGAGAAAGGAGCAACAAATGCTAGGATTGGAGAAGGCTCAGACATTTGAGAAAAAATATTGTAAAGATCAGATGGTTATGGACGAAAATCAGGTCGAAGAACCTGGTAAGCACTCGGAGAGACGTACAAAAAATCAGGTAGTCAGACCTAGGACCAAAATAGCATCTTCCGCCAGTAAAAATGATAATAGTAATAATAAAAATAGTAAGTCATGTAAAAATTGCCATAAAGAGGAAGCGCACGGTCTAGTGAGAGAATACCTTAAGATTAAACTCAACATATCACCTCACGGAGAAAGGAATCAGCGAACAAAGGACAAGAGAAGATGTATAATGAAATACAATGCGAGCAGTAACAACATCAACAAAATGCCTGGGGAGAGTGAAGTACTTGGGTCAACTATTTTAACAGATATCCACTTTAAGGATGTCGTAACTGTGAAATTTAGGGATTTTAAAGCCAAATTTAGAAAAGTCAAAATAAACGCTTGATTTGCCAAAAATGCTATAGTCGCATCTAGAAATCATTACCAAAACGTGACGATTAACATAATACATTCAAAAATAAGATAGGATGCATTACATTTCATTATACCGTGGATTGGAACTGAAGATGAAAATTGCAGTAAATAGACAATAATCAGGCCTTATGGTTGTATGTCATATGTATACTCAAGATTTGAACTTTATATCACCTTTATTAGCGCATTAGCGCACATTTTAGGCCCCATTTCGAGGAATGTGGATTTTTGGCAAATCAATGTTTCTAGGTGTCTCTTAGCTTTCTATATAAGGAGTAAGGTATGCTTCTTGATGACATCAACCGTTTACTATACTTTTTTTAGATATTTTGTTTTCTGCGATAAGTATGATGGAAAGTAAACTGGTAATAACGTCAATACGTACTCTCTTGTAATTGTAGTGAAGCACAGTAATTAATATTTAAGCGTTCCCATGTTCAAATGTGTGAAAGGTAGGTAAAATCATTATGTTAAATTTTGAAATCCACATGACCTTGAATTAAATAGGCACATCACGATTGTAAAGGAATGAAATCAATCTGACTCCAAATTACTCAATGTTCTTAACACTATGTGTATCATTGAGACCAAACGGCAACTTCATAGTGTCTTGCTTTCGTGGACAGCGACTACTATTCTGGCCGGACAATTCAGGTTTATAAAGCTCTGCCCCTGCGATATGAAGTTACAATGTTAACATACGGGAGTGAAGGGAACAGGCCCGTTTACCAACTGTCAGTATTAATTATTTGTTAAGTCGCTTCGATATCGAGCTCTGGACATATCTAAATTTTTTTTTATAGTGCGAGGGTAGGAAGAAGGTTTAACTTATTTGGAGTAAACGTATATATTATTAACAGATGTTGCAATTTAAACTAGTTTTATTGGGTGACTCATCCGTGGGTAAATCTTCCATTGTTCATCGTTTTGTTAAGGATACATTCGATGAACTACGTGAAAGTACGATTGGTGCTGCTTTTTTATCTCAATCAATCACTATTCACCCAAACGATGGTAATGAAACAAAGGATGTCGTTATAAAATTTGAAATCTGGGATACTGCTGGTCAAGAAAGATACAAGTCATTGGCACCAATGTATTATAGAAACGCTAATGCAGCATTAGTTGTTTATGACATTACGCAGGAAGATTCACTACAAAAGGCAAGGAACTGGGTTGATGAGCTGAAAAATAAGGTAGGCGACGACGACTTGGTTATTTATTTACTGGGAAACAAAGTGGATTTATGTCAAGAAACGCCTAGCACTGAGACAAGCCCAGATTCAAACGAAGGTGGAGATGAAGAACAAAAAGTAAGAGCAATTAGCACTGAAGAAGCGAAACAGTACGCACAAGAACAAGGGTTGCTGTTCCGAGAAGTTAGTGCTAAGACAGGTGAAGGGGTTAAGGAAATTTTTCAAGATATTGGTGAAAAATTATACGATTTAAAGAAAGACGAAATTCTCTCTAAGCAAAATAGACAAATCGGTGGAGGCAATAACGGACAAGTAGACATTAATTTGCAAAGGCCATCCACAAATGATCCAACATCTTGTTGCAGTTGATATCCTATGATTTGTGTTTTAGAGGAAAAACAACAGAAGTTGCTTTAATTAAACTGCTACTTTCCGATAATAAAGCAGTATATACGTAATAATGTAAAAAAAAAAGAAAAGGGAAGAGTAACTTTATATATGATTGTACATATACAGTATACATGAATATATATATATATATATATATATACGTAGCCGTCGGCAAGATCTCCCAATTTTTTTCGTTCACCCTATTTACCATGCATGACACTATGACAATGTTATATGATCTTGCTTGCATTTAATTTGCGTACCCTAGAAAAGAAGAATCCTTAGTGTATAATAAAAATTGAAACTATAAAAGAGAAATGTAAGAGAAGGAACAGTGCCCATTGCTGTTCATGTCCATACCCATGTATTCGCTAAATTCAGTGATTAAGCTAATGGCATAACGTTGTCAGCAAACTCACCAATGACATTACCAGCGGCTTTGTAGGAACAAATGATGTAATCGCCCCATTCGCCACCGCAAGATTTCAAACCGCAACCAACTTCAGAAGTTCCCTTCCATACGACTTGGGTGAAGTGACCTGCGCTTTCACTAAAACCAGGGTTGGAATAGTCGTAGCTGGTAATTTCGTTATACCAGGCATCAACAGAGCCGGTCGTACCGTAACCAAGTGCCAAGTTTTCACCGTATGGACCGCCGGAGTGGACTAGGTTGCCTGAACAATCGTAGGAGTCAGCGTAGTTTTGTGCATATGTTGCTAGTGTGTCAGACCATGTCAAAGAACCGGTATCCTTGTGCAACGCCCTTTTAGTGTTGTGTTCGTTAACCATTGACGTTGAGAAATCGGAGCTTGAGGATTGAGTGCTTGAGGCGGTAGATTGAGTGGTGGTAGCGGTGGTTGGGCTAGCAGTAGTAGTTGGACTAGCGGTAGTAGTTGGGCTAGTGGTAGTGGTTGGGCTAGTGGTAGTGGTTGTTGGAGTAGTTGTGCTGGTAGGTTGTGTTGAAGATGTTAAAGTTGTGGTTACATCATCCTGTGTGGCACTTGCGGAGGTTTGCACCGCTTGTATGGTTGCAGTTGCTGTAGAAAATGCTTCAGATGTTTCTGTAGAGGATTCTTCAAATGTTGCAGATTCAGCCACGACAGCGCTTTCTTGGATAACGGAAGTAGCTATGCTGTCCACTTGAGCATTAGCAACCACAATAGGAGCTGATGTTGTGGCAACGGGACTAGCAGAAGCCGTTTGAGTGCCCTTGGTAATGAACGTCGTTAGAGTCTGGCCATTTTCTACACGAACTATACCTTGTACCACTACAGTGGCAGCTTGGTGGACATGTTGCGTGACAGTCACAGCAACTGGGGCAGATAAAGCGACAGATGCAGATGCGGCCAGTAGTGAGACTTTAGAAAATTTCATCTTTGTAAGTTTTATTAAAGGAATGGTATTGTTTTATGATGGGCTGTTTCGAGGAACGATGATACCAAGAGCCAACAGATCCATCACAGCAATATGTAACACTCTGCGACAAGCATATATATATACAAAGATCAAAAGCATTGCCTTTGAACGACGTCTATGTTTCAAAAACATTACATATAGAGAAGTGCGTGAGATACACGAAATGTACTGTAAATAGCACACATGTTTATTCCCGCTATAGGAAAGATGATCTACGGGCAGATCTCTCATTCGTTTCATAACGGGGTCCATTTCAGTGATGCGTTTTCTTTTTTTACACCTTTTCACGAGGCCGGCTCGATTTCATTTGGCATTTCGCGAATGTCGCCGCGAAAGTCTCGCGATCGATCGAGATGATGGCGCAGTGCAGTGCAGTCTATGTGATGAACAAAGACGTTCTCGAAGCACATCGCCAGGGTGCGGAGAACCGCTAAGACCCAGATGAGAGATCTCTGCAGAATTGCCAAGAATGCGCATGGACGTGAGCACAGGATGATAGTGAAAGAGGCGAGCTGAGCTTCGTTTTGCTCGAGGCTAGAACGACCCGAAACTGCCGCTTAATGATATGCTTTCTTTTACCCAATGCAGAACTAGAATGCGTGAGCGGGACTAGGAAACGTTCATAGCTAGCCCAAAAAAAAAAAAAAAAAAAAAAAAAAAGAATCCAGTAATGGTAGAATTTTGATCTACAGTATGACGAAGAAGGTCGAGCCAGTTGGTCAAGAATTATAGCTCGCTCTCGAATAGCGTTATTGTGTCATCAAGTAATCACCACTGATAACATGAAAGTGGCCATCCATTCCACTTTCTGTTTTCTTTCTATTGAGTGGTCAGTTAATGTGCTACTTCGCTGAAAACTTCCTTGTTTTAGCATGTGGCATTCTCAGTGTACATAATGATTTATAGCTCAAAGGCTTTTAATGTTTAGGTAGTTACAGACCTTTTGCCGCCGTGAATTTTTGACGTCTTGTAGTGCTGTGATATAATTGGACTATAAATCATTACCCGGCCTTTTAAGGCATGAGTGGCGTTCCAACGTGCTGTCAAAACTATGAGACCAAAAACCAAAACACACCCCTAAGAAATGTATAGGGATTTATATCAGCATAAAGGTGCCATAATTAAAGAGATTTAGCCTGAACCCATTACTATTCTGTTACAGTTAAGTACTCATACAGACAGCTAGAAAAAGAAGAAGAAATACCAAGTACAAAGAAAGGAAACCATGTCCAAGTTAGAAACCGTTTACTTATACGCTGGTGAAGAACAACCACGTGTTAAATTGACCTGTATTAAGGAAGGTCTCACTTTAACTCAGGTTATCAAGTTCGTGCATTCTATTCAAGAATTGTACGGGATTGAGTTGCAAACTTCTGAGACCATAACAGAAAATTTGAAGATAGATTGTGCACCCGCATATTTGAAGCCGAATTGTATTCCCCATTTCTACATTCTCGAATATGAAGAAATAAGTGACACCTTTTTCATTTGGAAATCTGATGCGTGCCCCGCAGACGAGCACGCCGTCGATGGTGATC
>OBMA010001487.1_pt1 | contig 14335 bp, 16 predicted proteins | sample 1539141 | NCBI WGS metagenome assembly OBMA01 (sample SAMEA3991484, study PRJEB22521) | metagenome | biome: anthropogenic terrestrial biome; feature: sewage plant; material: raw primary sludge | place: Sweden | collected 2012-09-26 | reverse complement strand
GCACTTCGAATTGGGTGGTGAAAAGAAGCAAAAGGGTCAAGCTTTGCAATTCTGAGAGTTGTTATTGTTTATTGTTTTATTATATTTTTATAGTTATACTTTGACCATTAACTTTTTGTAAATTTTGCATACTTAACTCTTTAATATTGAAAACCTGCCTATTTGGCGTAATTTTTCATCCTGCCTTTGAACCTGTTGTAAACGTTCGCGTTGGCAACCATGATAAGTTAACAAGACACGTAGGCGTTCGCACTGAAACACAGCATTGCTACAAAAGTACGTTACTAAGAACCAGTAAAAATAAATATGTATAAATAAAATGTAGATACAGCTGATTCCCTATATCTCATTTCAGAAATGATCAACATCAGGCGCCCAGCAACGTTCAATCTATCTACGCTTCAGTACTACTAAAAGTGGGAAAAACGTGGGCTTTTAGTCATTCCCTGCAATTTTAAGAAAACTGCATATACTAGTAGTACATTCGCGATATAATTATGATGTTGGCCTTTTTAAATCAAAATCCAAAACGAATTTAATTATAACAGAACTAAAGAGGTGTGGAAAATTAATACAAACCTTCGACTTTTTATAGTGCGGTTCCTACACTTTTTTTTTTTCCCGCTTACCCTGGTGATTGATTTTTTGGGTTCCGTTGTAGGGCTAGCACGAAAATAAGAATTAAGTAGCAAAATTTGAGATTTGCTCACTTTACATACAAAGAGCTTAAATAGTAGTATACTAGTAGTAATGCTAATTCTTATCACCTTTCTTTGCCGACTTCTTGATGTATTTTGGCGGAAACTTTTGATAAAATACATAATAAGCCCACGTAATAGTAGCAACAACAACAAATATAATAGACTTGTACGGCTCGTTCACGTCTAGAAACGGGTATGGATAGGCTTGGCCTTGCCCCGCATCTATCAGGAATGCTAAATATTGAAAATATGAAAATGCTAAACTGGTTACAATGAGCCATGCATGCTTATTCGATAATTTGAATTTCGTGCCAGATCCCGATAAGTAGTGATCGGCTAGTAAATATAAAATAGGATATAAGTGGATTGCCATATCCACTGTCATAGGAAAAGGTGTCTTTGCAGTAGATTCAACTCCATGCATTATTAAGTTGACAAAAAACAATCTAAGCGGCCAATAAACGGTAGCAACAATAGATTCTAATACTAAAGAAACTGGCAAAGTGACATGTCTACTAATAAAGTCTGATTTTTTCTTGGTTTCTAGATTCATCTTATTGTTTCTTTGGATATAATAATTAGAAATGTTAACCGCGTTATTAATGATTGTTGCAATAATAGATATAATGGTTAGAAACTGTTTATGGCCTGCTTTACTCAAACTTGGAGGCAAGACTACAGATGTGGCCCTAACAAACCCCCAGGTGCTCGTCAAAAGACACGCGGTGTTAAGGGTCAAAGTAAAACGTGTTGGTACCAGACAAGACATCATGGATTCTCCTTGTATTATGGTTTTAAAATACGAGAAAAATTTGCTAAGAATACAGCAAGGCTAGTGTAGAGATAATCACTGACATATAGAAAGTGACTTATATAATTCGAGAAAAAAGGGACTTATATACTTATCGGAGATCTTTTCATTAAATGCGAAGCGCAGACTTCTCTAATCCGCGGATCTTGTCAAAATTAATGAGCAAGTCTGAAAAGGAAAAGAGAGCGATCATTATTTTTAATTGTCGCTTAAACAAAGGATTGTATGTCACTTCTGCATGCGTTTCACGCTCTGTTTTTAGATGCTGCAAACAGGAACCTCTTATAGAATTTGTATCCCCAAAAATGATAGCATTTGTTCAAATAGATGGACGCTATTTGACAAAAATGTTAACATGTGACATTCACGTCAGAAAAGAGGCCAAAGAAGGAAGAGGGTACCAGCAAAGACATAAACTTTCCTAAGGAATAGGTTAAGTTCTTTATTCTGCATGTGTGGATGTTTAAGGTCATTTTAACGAATGGGTCCATTAGCCCCGCGCCTTTTTCAGGTCAGCGAACGCTTATAATTCCAAGCCATCTCATGTTATCTCATTATTTTAATGTAAGCGAATATGCTTTTTTTTTTTTTCAATTGCTGCTATGAGATTATTGCTTCCACTACTAATGGTAGGGTTCAAGGAGACTGAAAAACTGGATGGAAACGGAAATGAAAAATAAGGGGGAGGCGTAACGGTGGCAACGCTGCATAGTGAACAATTCATTACCTATTTATCATTTTTAGTTGGAATTTGGCCACCTTATGGCACATTTACCATTTGAGGGATCTGAAGATCAAGTCCGCCTTAAGGGTGCATATCATGCGTCATTTGTCTGCGTTAAGGTGCAGACGCTTCCCTTGAAAATCGCCGAAAGAAGCTAAGCCGAAGTGACACGGGCCTTTTCCTGCGTCAAAAGAAGCCGATGATCTACCAGAAAAAGATCATTCAACAGTTAAGGGCTACAGTAGTTCTCAGCGAATACCGGCTGATGTACAGAAGCGAATTCCTGTTGGGGAATCTCACTGTACCCTTCAAATATGTAATGTTAGAGTAGCAAAAGTTCTTGGCTTAGCAATTACATTTAACGCTGATGATCCTCGGTTTATGAGCAGAAAATAGGGAAAAACGTGTACAAATGATTCTCTCAGAATGTACAACTAGCATCCCCTTTTAGAAATGCCTTGTTGAAAATTCCCCTAAGACGTTACTCATTAGAATACTATAAAAATTGGGAGGAAAGCTAAAAACACTTTTGGTTTCTCTTGTTCCTATCAATCATGCTCTAGTATTTGATTTCGATCAGTTTTCACATCTAAGAACCCAATCAGCTATTATGAAATTCACATCAGTGCTAGCATTTTTTCTTGCAACTTTAACAGCTTCTGCAACACCACTTTACAAGAGGCAGAACGTTACTTCTGGCGGCGGTACGGTCCCCGTGATCATCACGGGTGGACCTGCTGTATCTGGTAGCCAGTCAAACGTTACTACCACAACGCTATTCAACTCTACTTCCACCTTAAACATCACTCAACTTTACCAAATTGCTACTCAAGTTAATCAGACTTTACAAAGCGAATCGTCTTCCGGCATTATAATCGTCACAAACTGGCGTTCCATTGAAACTTTGAGTTTCTTCTGCTCAATCGTTTTTAATACATCAAAGACCATTGTCATTACTGAGAATTTCTTATGGGGTGTACCAATATTGAGTAGTTCGGACGCGGAAGGTAGAGGCACTTTGGTTGCCGGTAGAGATAAAGTTGTGTATTCTGGTGTTTTCCCTCCTTACACTGTTCCTGTGGGCGTTTTGTCTGGTCAGAAGAATGTTCAATGGTTCTTTGATGCCTGTGAGCCAACTCTGATTGCCAGCAACTCCACAATCAGAACGCAATACTCGAATTTTACGAGCGCGCAAATATCTTCTAATGCCTCCTCCGGGACCAATACATCTTCATCATCCTCCGGTCCATTGGTTCCAATTATATACGAAGAAGGATATTCTCAAAGCTTAATTCAATCACTAAGTTCTAGTATCCAAGGTTTGGTTGTTGTCAGCTCTGGTACAAGTCACAACAGTACCGTGGCATCATGGACATCGGTCGACTTCCCTGTCGTTTATGCAAGTGATGGATCCAGTGGTCATGATGGTTCAGGAATTGGGTTCATAAGTAACACAAGTATTCCACAAGGTGCAATTTCTGCTGGGTACTTGTCACCAATCCAAGCGCAAACTTTGTTGTCTATTGCTATCCATAATCAAGTCACAAGTAGTAGCGAGTTACAACAAATCTTCCCTGTTAGTCAACAATAAGATGATTATGTGTTGTGTACTACGGAAATAAGCAAAAAATAAATAAAATAAAAACAAAAACAAAAACAAAAACACATATTGTTATGATGACTGAACGAAAGAAAGATCGTCGTTACTTTCCTAATTGTTCGTCTTCAGTACAGTTATTATCAGTGTTCTCTTTCTTTTTCATTGTACTATGTGATGTTACTGATACATCACGCGCTTCCTTTATGTTTTCTTTTTTTATGTTCGTTACAGGATTTATAGTTTTTACAGTATATTGACTTCAATAATTTCTAATATTCAGTTCCTATTAAATTTGATTATTCCGATTAGATCGGTCGGCGCTACCAAAAAGAGGCGAAGAAAAGAGGAAAACGCAAGTGGATAAAGGGGTGGGGGGCAAAAGTATTTAAGAAAAAGCGATGCGATGGAGAGAACAAATGGATAAGTTGCGTTTCCTCGTTATATTACAACATTTAAATCTATTGTGTAACAGACTATAGCATATATATGAAGGCCAGTTACTTAGTTTTGATTTTCATTAGCATATTCTCCATGGCACAGGCATCTTCCTTATCATCATACATCGTAACTTTCCCCAAGACGGATAATATGGCTACGGACCAGAATAGCATTATTGAAGATGTCAAAAAATATGTGGTGGACATAGGGGGTAAAATAACACACGAATATAGCTTGATAAAGGGCTTTACAGTGGACTTACCTGATAGCGACCAAATTTTGGACGGTCTGAAAGAACGTTTGAGCTATATTGAAAGCGAGTACGGTGCTAAATGCAATTTGGAAAAGGATTCAGAAGTTCATGCTCTAAACCGTGACCATTTAGTTGCTTAGAGTAATTTAAAATATACGCGACTATAACTTTTTCCCAACTTTTATACAAAAAACTACAATTTATATATGATATGCAAATAACACATAGGTTTAATCTTCACTGTTCAACTTTTATAGTTGTCAAAAAATTCTTTTATGCCACTACCGATTCTTTTGGAAGCTTCAATCAACTGATCATCATCCCTTGCATAGGCGATGGTGAGTCTTAGAAAATCTGAATTCTGCTTTGAATAATTTGGGCAAACAGCCATTTTATAACCAAGCACTAGTTTAACACCATTCTTCAGCAAGAACTTATCTAAAATATCCATCTGTTGCGGCAAATCGTCAGGTCTATCGAAATTCCCCCAATTGATTTTAATAATGATGAACATACCCGCGGAGGGTTCCATAACGGTAAACTGACCAGCTTGGTAAGATTCTGTTTCGTATAAGGCTTTCAAAGTAAGATTTTTCCTATGATTGTATTTAGAAGCAATCTGCATTATCCATCTTATCCAACCCTCAAACATTGCTTCTTTCATAGAAAGAGAGGACGATAAGTTGGACTCAGCCATTGCCTTTATTGTAGAATAAACAATAGCTTGTGAGGTACCACTGGGGGCCCTTGTAGTAATGTCGGCCAAATCCAAGATTTTTTGCAAAAGGAATTTATTAGCAACGATGAAGGATAACCTTAATCCAGGAGCAAAAATTTTAGAAAAAGTCTCCAAACGGATGACACGGGCATCTGTATCCAAAGTCAAGAATGATTTCATTAAAAAATCATTCAAATACCGTTCAGTAGTCAGGTCGCTAGAATGGTAAGGGTTTTCTAATGGCTCTTGCGGATTATAGGAAGGAAAGTACAGATAACCGTAGGGATCATCTTCAACAATGAGGAAATCGTGTCTTTGGGCCAACTGGTATATTTTCTCTCTTTTCCACTGGGGGACAGACATCCCGGTAGGATTTTGGCCCGTTGCAATGGTATATAGGACCCTTGGCTTGTTTAAGTCTTTGTATGGTCCAGTTGACCAATTGTCGAGCAACTGGGTTAGATATTCGACATCAATACCCTGGGACTCTCTGTCGAAGGTCAGGTTCATCTTGATGGGGATGACTTTTGCTCCTGTAGCCTCCACATTGGACATAGCCGGGGTGAAAGTAAACTCTTCAATCATCACAGTGGTCGATTCGTCGCAAATTGTTTCAAAAACCTTAAACATTGAATCGTTGGACCCGCCAGAAAGGATGACATCCCAGTTAGACTCCGTCTCATCGGAAAAGGCTGGGCGATTAATTCTGGACACAAAATCTTTAACAAAATGTAAGAGAGGGGGTAAACCCTTGGTTTCTGCGTATTGGAAAGAACGTGCAATGGGTAGCTCACTGGGGGATCCCAAGTCCAAATGCGCCGTGGTAAACGAATTATGCCATTTTGGGTTATCATTAAAAGGAACTTTTGATATTTTCAAATCCATAGATTCGATAGGAAAAAATCTCTCGTTTGGCATTCCACCAGCTAGCTCAATGACGTCATCTGAGATATCAGAAGCATCCCAAAAGCTTTTCAGAGATCTATTTTCTACTCTTCTGGAGAGAAACGGTTGGAAGTTCTTCTTTAAGGAAGTGTAATCAACAGGGGGGGCAGAACCAGCAGTCATTGAGTCGATGAGAGAGTGTAATTGTGGTATGTGTGTATTTTTATGTTTACACTGGGATATTACAAGACCAAATCAAGCTTTTTCCTTTATATATATCAAATATTTATAATGTTTCCTACCCCAATGATGGTTCGGTTATCCGCGGCAAATCTCGGTAAGCATCGGCAATGCTTCCGCGAGTTACCGCTCTTTTTTTTTTTATTCCTTTGTTATTATCTACGGCCGTCGGCGGCAATAGTATTTTTGCTCACGTGACCGACAAGGGTCCATTTTATTGCGGTACGGCTCTCTCTTTTTTTTTCTCCTCTTCAACTTCTCTCTGATTGCAAACAATATATAACATAACCATGTTCATTACGTACGAAAATATATATACATAAATGCATGGCAGTTATGGCAATTACAACTACAACGCCGTAAAGTTCCAAACGCAGCGGCCTGAGATAGTAAATGATGTACGCACGTGGGCGAAAGTTCATTACTTTGACTGTTGTAACATACCGTATCTCTCTTTTCCCACGTGCTCCGCTCTCTTATCTACCTTGGCGGTACAGCCCTGCGCGGAGTCACTGCAGCCACGTGCCTAGATCTATTACTATGACTTCCCATGGGCACATATACGCCATTAATATACAATATATATAACGTTCATATATGGGTATTTACAGAGAGCCAGGGGCAAATTGGACAGATGTCTCCACGCGGCAAAATGGAAACAGCAGTTTCACAAGGACAACACAAACAACTTAAAGATGGTCACCAGCATAAGGGAAGAAAACTCTCCGAGGAGATCGCTTCTCTATTGAGGCTCAAAGAGTGCAGGAGGCTCAATCCTGCTAGTTACTATACTCCACGTAGAACATCGCAGTCACAATCTCTCAGTGGATCAACTTTTAAAGAGTATAACGAGTACATTAATGAGAAAGATTCAAGTAGAGCGCAGCGTCAAAACGCTGCCGCCGTTTTAAGCAAGCTCGCCCATGACTTTTGGGAGAACGACTGTGTCATTGACGAAGACATATTCGAAGATTCGTCTGACGAAGAACAATCATGATTGCATCTCTTAATCGTTACACATACATACCTTCTACCTCTGTACTGTTACATATGCATTGACTTTACGATCTAATATAAATCCTTTTGATGTTACCCCGCCTGTGGGCTCGTTCTCCTTTCGTTTCTTACGATTTTTTCGCCGGAACAAGAAAAAACAGAACAAAACAAATCAGCGATCGTATACATGGGTCTTTGATTTCTGCTTGCTTCTTACAAACAACAAACGCAAACCGTTCATTGAGTGCTCTGTGACTGGTTTTCATGTGGATGCCATAGTAGAGAAAAGACACATACAAAAATTTCGCGCATTCGCTGGCCCTTTTCCTGCTCTCCTCTTCCCCATGTCCATGCCCATAGCAAGTACCACTCTAGCAGTTAACAACCTCACCAATATAAACGGAAACGCAAATTTTAACGTACAAGCAAACAAACAACTCCACCACCAGGCTGTCGACTCGCCCGCAAGATCTTCGATGACCGCCACGACCGCCGCCAACTCCAACAGCAACTCTTCCAGAGATGACTCTACTATTGTCGGCCTACATTACAAGATCGGCAAAAAAATAGGGGAAGGTTCCTTTGGTGTGTTATTTGAAGGTACTAATATGATCAATGGCGTACCCGTCGCGATCAAATTCGAGCCCAGAAAAACGGAGGCCCCTCAGTTAAGAGATGAATATAAAACATATAAAATTCTGAATGGCACTCCCAATATCCCCTACGCGTACTACTTCGGCCAAGAAGGTTTGCACAATATCTTGGTCATTGATCTTTTGGGTCCCTCTTTGGAAGATTTATTTGATTGGTGTGGAAGAAAATTTTCTGTCAAAACGGTTGTGCAAGTTGCTGTCCAAATGATTACTTTGATTGAAGACTTGCACGCACATGACTTGATATACCGTGATATCAAACCAGACAATTTCTTGATTGGAAGGCCCGGCCAACCTGACGCAAACAACATCCATTTGATCGACTTCGGTATGGCTAAACAGTATCGTGATCCGAAAACTAAACAGCACATCCCATATAGAGAGAAAAAATCACTCAGCGGCACTGCCAGATATATGTCCATTAATACTCACCTTGGAAGAGAGCAGTCCAGAAGAGATGATATGGAGGCCTTGGGTCACGTTTTCTTTTATTTCTTGAGAGGCCACTTACCCTGGCAGGGTTTAAAAGCTCCAAACAATAAGCAAAAATACGAAAAGATTGGTGAAAAGAAAAGATCTACTAACGTTTACGATCTAGCTCAAGGCTTACCTGTGCAATTTGGCAGGTATCTAGAAATCGTCAGAAGTCTTTCCTTTGAAGAGTGTCCCGATTATGAAGGCTATAGAAAACTATTACTATCTGTACTGGATGATTTAGGTGAAACCGCGGACGGCCAATATGATTGGATGAAACTGAACGATGGCCGTGGTTGGGATCTTAACATAAACAAGAAGCCAAATCTCCACGGATACGGCCATCCAAATCCACCAAACGAAAAATCGAGAAAACATAGAAACAAACAGCTCCAAATGCAACAGCTCCAAATGCAACAGCTCCAACAACAGCAACAGCAACAGCAATATGCTCAAAAAACTGAGGCAGATATGCGCAATTCTCAATATAAACCAAAGTTAGACCCTACTTCTTATGAAGCTTACCAGCATCAAACCCAGCAGAAATACCTGCAAGAACAACAAAAGAGACAGCAGCAACAAAAACTTCAGGAGCAACAACTTCAAGAGCAACAATTGCAACAGCAGCAACAGCAACAGCAACAGCTACGTGCAACAGGCCAACCTCCATCTCAGCCTCAAGCGCAAACTCAATCTCAGCAGTTTGGCGCTCGTTATCAACCACAACAACAACCTTCTGCTGCTTTAAGAACTCCTGAACAGCACCCAAATGACGATAATTCAAGTCTAGCTGCTTCTCATAAGGGCTTTTTCCAAAAATTAGGTTGTTGCTAAATATAGAAATGACATTTTTTGCAAGACTACCGTCTTTCTTACATTTTTTGTAATGTGAATATATCTGTATACTTTACAACCGAAACGACATTTACCATACTTATAATTTTCGAGTTCTTCGCTGTGGACAAGAGATTAAGTGAGATCAATAACTTCGATAAGAGTATCTCCCGGGAGTACCTCGTCATCATCATCAAGGATTACAACTTCTAAGGAGCTGCTAATATTATCACTTATTATTTGATCTTTGTTATTCTTCGTCTCTCCGCACCAGCGATCATCTCTATATCTCCTTTCGGCTGCCAAAGCCGCCAATTCTCTCGGGGAATTACCTCTATCTATAGATGATATACCCTCTGGATGCAAACTCCCTAACTTCACACCTTTGCCCCTTTTTCTCACTATCCCTGTGTTAGTACTTATTCCTGTCATAGGATATCTATTTGAACGTAAGTTTGCTCTTCCACCGAGACGTTGACCGTTCCCCAAAAATGTGTCGTACAAGCCTCTTTGTTCAATAACCCATTGCCTTCCAATCAACTCATCTAGCTTATTGTAGAACTTTTTGTCGTGTGGACCGAATAAATTGTGAGTTAATTCGTGCAGCATGGTGCCCATTATACACTCCATGGGTAAAAATTGGAACTCATCCGTGGAGCATCTTAACCGTAACATTATCTTAGATCCATGGTTGACGTTCATTCCCAGGAGTCTTTGATCACGTGGGTAAAACTCCACCAAGTTGGTCACTTTGAAGTGATTTTCCTTCATTAGATAGGAAACTTTATGTGCGATTTCCTTTATTAAATTTAGCGCATCTTCCTTATTGGGCTTACTTTGCAAAACAGCCACTTTTTGAATGTGCGGGTTCTTGTGAGGGATTCTCTGGGAGCCCGCCATATCATGGTATTTTGCCGATGGGCTTTTTATTCCTTCTGTCTTCATTAATCAATCTCTCTTATTTAGAATATCTTCAAAATATGCGTTGTTACAAAATACAGCGCAAAAGAAAAAGTGTCAAAATTTCTTCACCAAACTCACCTTTTGGTATTCAGAGCAAGTGAGAAAAAAAAAATTTAAACAGAGGAGGTTACTAATGGGCAAGAAGAAGAGTAAGAACCAATTAAACACTGGAGGTGTTCCTAATGGTGTCCATAATACCAAGAAAGAGGCAGCTTTGCCACCTTTGGGAAATAAGCTGGGAAGCGCAAGTTTTACAGCTATAAATACGCTGACTAAGCCCGCTTTGTTTTCATTTTATGATGACGATATTACCAAGAATGAAGGTAATGTTTATGACAAGGCTTTATTGTCTAACGCCTCTCAATTGGAAATGGTTCCGCCATCCGCGACTGCGAGACACGAAAGGTCATTGTATGCGAAAATAATCAATACTATTGCTGCATTTTTTATTCTATTCATAGCAGGAATACTCTTCCCCATGATATCAGAATGTTTGTTTGATAATGACCAATTGGCAAAGGGAGATATCGTATCCTTTTTAAAGCATGGTATAGAAATTAAGAACAAGATCGTCGCGGAACCTGACATGGTGCCTGATTGGGCTGTATTTGGTACTGAAGGTGTTATCTTTGGTTCCATAGTACCATTCATTGACTCTTTCGTTCGTTATCAACACCAGCCAAAAACCAGGTCATCAGTTTACAAAAACACCCTAGGATCATTTATAAGATGTTCCAATACTCTTTTGGGCTTAATATTTGGTATTAGGAAACTTGAATGGTCCTCCTCTTTGCAGGCAGCTGGTGCATGGAGCTTATTAAACATTGTTCTGTGGTTGTTCTTTGATGGCACTTTAACCGTTTTTTTCCCAGGTCTAGTAATTGGTGCCCTTAGTGCGTTCACTTGCTCACAATGTTTCTCGCAGTTGTCACTGGCGTTGTATTTTATAGATTTCTATTTTTTTGGGTTTTTGATGTTCAGCAAGTTGGGCAGATATTTATTCAATTAAGTGTTCCCATAGGGGCGTTCAATGATTAGTATCGATGTGTAAATCTTAGCTGATTTTTAGGCCTCAACAACCTTCATTTACTAAGCATGTGAGTAAATCAAAAGGATGACGTCAACAAAAAACACATCAGTAACACAAGGTATACCATACATACATATATATATATATATATATATTATTTGGTAATTGAATATTGAAAATGCAAGGGCTTAGCCGAAGCTAGTGATGATAAAAAAAAAGTAATACCACATAATATCATTCCTTCATTAGTCATTTATTTGGAGATCTTGGTGGAGGTCCACTTGAGATACTTCCTTGTCTCGAGATAGAATCGCCACCACTACTACTACTCATACGTCTTCTAATAATAGACTCTCTTAAACCGCTAGGATTGGTCACTGGTAGATTATTACTAGAATTATTCACGATAACGTCATCCGACTTAATGACTCCGGCCTTTTTCAATGCATAATCTCCGCTGTCAAAATATTGACGATCCTGCATCTTATGTCTTAACAGATCTTTTTTGGATGGAAGCTTCCCATACATTTTATACAATTTTAGTTCTTGTGGTGACAGCTTCGATAAATCCACTCCCTCTTTGGTAAACCCATGAGGATTGCTCAAATCCACCCTGCTGCTTGTAGGTGAAAGATCCTCTGACATAGTTATATCACTTTTATAACACTTCTTTGGTACGTATTTTTGTTTATATGTGTTGTATTTCTGAACCCCAATATTCTCCCGCGATAACCTGTAATTTAAAAGATCATTTGTCTCGTTCTATTTTCTCCTGCGCTGACTGCGGATTTTACGAAGAATTAGAAAATGGTTCCAACTAAATGGAAAGAAGGATAAAATATTTTCGACGGTTTAAAAGACCAAGTTAACACTATATAAACAAACCAGAGTGTTAAGTTATATCATGTTGCACATGAATTCGTTGTGGGGTTGTTTTCTTTTCGTTTTACTAGCCGTGACAGGTGCTGTGCAGGGTCTCCAAGAGGATTACAGTGAATACGCTGTTTACAGGTTTACTTCAGACAACTATTCTACCCTGGTAAGAGATGTGATCGCACCGCTGACAGATGATTATGATGTATGGACGAGAAGCAATAATTTCATTGATATTAAGTTGCCTAAAGAAATAGGTGAGCAGATAAATGATGGGCAGGTGATCATAGATAACATGAATGAATTGATACAAAATACATTGCCTACAAGTCAGATGATGGCTCGTGAGCAGGCTGTTTTTGAAAATGATTACGATTTCTTCTTTAACGAATACAGGGACCTGGATACTATTTATATGTGGTTGGATCTTCTAGAAAGAAGCTTTCCCAGTTTGGTTGCAGTGGAACACTTGGGCAGGACATTTGAAGGCAGAGAGCTAAAAGCTCTGCATATATCCGGAAACAAGCCAGAATCAAACCCGGAAAAGAAGACTATTGTTATCACAGGTGGTATACATGCCAGAGAGTGGATCAGTGTCAGTACCGTCTGTTGGGCACTTTATCAGTTGTTAAATCGATATGGTTCGTCTAAGAAGGAAACCAAATACCTGGACGATTTGGACTTTTTAGTCATACCTGTGTTCAATCCAGACGGATACGCATATACGTGGTCGCATGACAGACTATGGCGTAAGAATCGTCAAAGGACTCATGTTCCTCAATGTCTTGGTATCGACATTGATCATTCCTTTGGTTTCCAGTGGGAAAAGGCACACACCCACGCTTGCAGCGAAGAGTATAGTGGGGAAACGCCCTTCGAAGCTTGGGAAGCATCTGCTTGGTACAAGTATATTAATGAAACCAAGGGCGATTACAAAATTTATGGCTACATTGACATGCATTCGTATTCACAGGAGATTTTATATCCCTACGCATACTCGTGTGATGCCTTGCCCAGAGACTTAGAAAATTTGTTGGAGTTATCATATGGCTTATCCAAGGCCATCCGTTCAAAATCAGGTAGAAACTACGACGTAATCTCCGCATGTAAGGACCGTGGTTCCGACATATTCCCCGGCCTCGGTGCAGGTTCTGCGTTGGACTTCATGTACCACCACAGAGCACATTGGGCATTCCAGTTGAAATTACGGGATACAGGGAACCATGGATTTTTATTGCCTCCAGAAAACATCAAGCCAGTTGGAAAGGAAACTTATGCTGCTTTAAAGTACTTTTGTGACTTCCTACTAGACCCAGAGATATAATGGATACCACGGTATACATTATATTACAAGTTAGTAATACCCTATCCTATATAAAATCTAGAAAAAGCAAAACCTTATATATTTTCTTCTATATTCTCCAAAAAATTATTTTAACTTGGATTATCTGCTCATACACCCCCTAACATGAGCAAAACCAATCTGTAAAATTCTTTAGTGTTGGCTTCGATTATTTTGATGTGACTTGAAGGCTTCATCTCCTTTTTAGTGATTAAGCCTCCAAGAGGGTCATAATTTCCACATCATCGTTGACGGAGTTATCTTACGATTCTTTATAATTGCAAGAAGGATATATATCGTTATCCGCTGTTGTTCGGTCATTTTGGACATTAACAATACTCAGGAGATCAACATTGTAAGTCCTTAGTTGTATATCCGCGTTTTTAATTTAGTCGTAATCATCAAGCTTCAGTGAGGTGGGTGCATCTAACTGTCTTACAGTAAGAAAAAAAAAAAAGAGAAAAGTTTCATAATAGGGTCCACCGAAAAGATTACAATTTTGTTGACCAGCACAAAAGAAATCGTTGTTTCTTGGGGCCACAGTATATTTTTGATCCGACATCGTGCATACAAGTTGTTCGTTTGTTAAGGATGGCTCTGCCAATAGAGGGCAAATTATCCATGGCAAATAATAGGATCGAAAGGTTAAAATCACCCTCGTCTTCATCAACATGCTCAATGGACGAGGTTCTCATTACTTCAAGCAATAACAGCAGCTCTATATGTTTAGAGACCATGCGTCAACTTCCTCGGGAAGGTGTTTCTGGTCAGATAAATATTATCAAGGAAACTGCAGCTTC
>OBMA010001485.1_pt1 | contig 14357 bp, 16 predicted proteins | sample 1539141 | NCBI WGS metagenome assembly OBMA01 (sample SAMEA3991484, study PRJEB22521) | metagenome | biome: anthropogenic terrestrial biome; feature: sewage plant; material: raw primary sludge | place: Sweden | collected 2012-09-26 | reverse complement strand
CTATTATTATTATTATTATTATTATTATTATTACTATTATTGCAACTATATTATTTTGTCTTTGATTCGTACACTTTTTCCCATATTACATGCTCATTTTCGATTTTATTCTTGGTGTCCTTTAGCATTGGGACCTTCTTTTCGTCTATAGGAGCTAGACTGTCATCATTTTCTGCATCTATGAGGCCAACAAGAGCAATCTCGCTGCCTCGAAGTAACTGTGCCTTGCAGATGAATTCCTTGCTTATGCGGTTGAAAACATTGGTTATGAATAGATTAGTATTTTTGTCGAAGCCGTTTAGGCTTGCTATGAGGCATTCGCCGTCAACTTTGATTATAACAACTCTTTTATTTAAGTAGTCTTTCAAGGTGGCTGACATGGTGCACGATAGTGTGTTCTTCTTGTATGGTGTACTGTATGCAGCTTGCTGGTCCATCTTATAAGAACCACGTAAGATTAGCTTTTTTTTTTCCCTTTACGCCATGATAGTATTTTCAGGACTTAAAGGGAAAATCAACAAGAACAGAAAGAAGGAAAACAAGCAAAACAAGGATACTGCAGACGTGTAGAAACATTTAGTAAAATGGTCGCTAGAGGTAGAACAGACGAGATATCTACAGATGTTTCAGAGGCTAATTCTGAGCACTCGTTGATGATTACAGAAACATCATCACCGTTCAGATCTATATTCTCCCACAGTGGGAAAGTAACGAATGCAGGCGCTTTAGAGGAATCGGACAAGCAGATACTGGAATGGGCAGGTAAACTGGAATTGGAGAGTATGGAGCTGAGGGAAAACTCTGACAAGCTAATAAAAGTTTTAAATGAAAATTCTAAGACATTATGTAAATCGCTAAACAAGTTTAACCAGCTACTGGAACAAGATGCTGCTACGAACGGTTCGTACCAACACAGTGCATACCCTCAAGTTTTTTATTCATTTTCTTCCAAAACACATTTACTAACAACTGTAGTATAGGAAACGTGAAAACCTTAATAAAGGATTTGGCTTCCCAGATTGAAAACCAACTGGACAAAGTGTCAACAGCAATGTTATCGAAAGGCGACGAGAAGAAGACAAAGTCGGATTCCAGCTACAGGCAGGTATTAGTCGAAGAAATAAGCAGGTATAATTCCAAGATAACGCGACACGTAACTAACAAGCAGCATGAGACGGAAAAGTCGATGAGGTGCACCCAGGAGATGCTCTTCAACGTCGGCAGCCAACTGGAGGACGTGCATAAAGTGCTCCTGTCTCTATCCAAAGACATGCATAGTCTACAAACCCGCCAGACTGCTCTAGAGATGGCGTTTCGAGAAAAGGCAGATCACGCCTACGATCGCCCGGATGTGTCTCTGAATGGCACCACACTCCTGCACGATATGGACGAAGCCCACGATAAGCAGCGTAAGAAGTCCGTGCCGCCACCAAGAATGATGGTCACAAGGTCCATGAAACGCAGAAGATCCAGCTCCCCAACCCTATCCACCAGCCAAAACCACAATAGCGAAGACAATGATGACGCTAGCCATCGGCTGAAGCGTGCGGCCAGGACCATTATTCCCTGGGAGGAACTAAGACCCGACACTCTGGAATCTGAGCTGTGAAACGGGCGTCCTGCTTTTTCATTCTACACAGGCATATGTAACAGCAGTGTATAGGCTATGTAAATCGGCCCAATCAACAAACAAGCGTTGCTTATTGGACTTGCTACTACCCCAACAAAGGAGAGAGCCTTTGATTGCATCCTCGGAAGAGACGGCATAAACACCGAGCCTCATCCTACAATGAAAAACCACGCCAGTTGGATATAAACCAGAAAAGGGTTTCAATTCAGTATCCACCATGAGCAAGACAAGATAAGACAAGATTGCATAAAAATGAGTGCTTCCAAAATGGCCATGTCCAACCTAGAGAAAATATTGGAACTGGTTCCTCTTTCGCCTACCAGTTTTGTCACAAAGTATCTGCCTGCCGCGCCCGTAGGGTCTAAGGGCACTTTTGGTGGAACGCTGGTATCACAATCGCTGCTGGCGTCATTGCATACTGTGCCATTGAACTTCTTCCCCACATCGCTACATTCGTATTTCATCAAGGGTGGTGATCCGCGGACCAAGATCACGTACCATGTGCAGAATCTGAGAAACGGTAGAAATTTCATCCATAAGCAGGTTAGTGCTTATCAGCACGACAAGTTGATATTTACGTCGATGATCTTATTTGCCGTGCAACGGTCCAAGGAGCACGACTCCTTGCAGCACTGGGAGACGATTCCAGGCCTGCAAGGTAAGCAGCCAGACCCTCATCGTTATGAAGAGGCCACTTCGCTTTTCCAGAAAGAAGTTCTGGACCCACAGAAATTGAGCAGGTATGCCTCATTGTCCGACAGGTTCCAAGACGCAACCTCGATGAGCAAGTATGTGGATGCGTTTCAATACGGAGTCATGGAGTACCAATTCCCCAAGGACATGTTCTACTCGGCAAGACACACCGACGAGCTGGATTATTTCGTCAAAGTGAGACCTCCCATCACTACCGTGGAGCACGCGGGCGACGAGTCTTCTTTACACAAGCATCATCCGTACAGGATCCCGAAGAGCATTACTCCTGAGAACGACGCTCGCTACAACTACGTGGCCTTTGCGTATCTGTCCGATTCCTACCTCCTACTCACGATCCCGTACTTCCACAACCTGCCTTTGTACTGCCACAGTTTCAGTGTCTCGCTCGACCACACGATTTACTTTCACCAGTTGCCTCATGTGAACAATTGGATCTATCTTAAGATTTCGAATCCCAGGTCCCACTGGGACAAGCACCTCGTACAGGGCAAGTATTTCGACACACAGTCGGGACGCATCATGGCAAGCGTCTCTCAGGAGGGCTACGTTGTCTACGGGTCAGAACGAGACATTCGAGCCAAGTTCTGAGGACAATTCCCTCCCACGTATAAACACATACATATATATTCTTATATTATATAATAATATCCTATTTATTATTACATCACCTTTCACGAGCGGGTATCATACCTTTTTCCCTTCGATCTAAGTAGAAAAAGGACCTGAATGATCATTGTGGTACTTATTCCCACGCATAACCGACTACGGCACCACAACGACGCACCAATGCCATCTGACGTAGCATCGAGCACCGGGCTGCCAACCCCGTGGACCGTCAGGTATAGTAAGTCCAAGAAAAGAGAGTATTTTTTCAATCCAGAGACGAAGCACTCGCAATGGGAGGAGCCTGAGGGCACCAACAAGGACCAGCTACACAAGCACTTAAGAGACCATCCAGTGCGTGTAAGATGCCTGCACATTCTCATCAAGCACAAGGATTCAAGAAGACCCGCATCGCATAGATCCGAGAACATTACGATATCCAAGCAAGACGCTACGGACGAACTGAAAACCTTAATCACGAGGTTGGATGACGACTCTAAGACGAACTCCTTCGAGGCCCTGGCTAAAGAGAGATCAGATTGCTCTTCATACAAGCGAGGCGGCGACCTCGGCTGGTTCGGGAGAGGCGAGATGCAGCCTAGCTTTGAAGACGCTGCCTTCCAGCTCAAGGTCGGCGAGGTAAGCGATATCGTTGAATCAGGAAGCGGTGTTCATGTGATCAAGCGGGTAGGTTAGGTTGGCATTTGCTTCTCCACCTCACCTTTTTATGTTCTTATTCCCTCTTGTATCCATTCCGTCCTCACTGAACCCATGAAAAGAAAAAAAATTAACTAGTCACATAGTTAAATGGCGCTGTTCTTCGCTGCGAGCGGAACCGGGCCTGAAAAAAAATTTTCTCTTTTCCTCTCCAGATGACTCAGTAATATAGTAGTATATTATATAATGTAACAAAAGAAGAGACTGAAGTTTTATTATGCATTGTAGCGCCTGTAATCTTTAGTAACGGATTCTTGTATTTTTTTGTAAACAGCCAAGAAAAAAGTAGAGATGGGCTTGTTAACGAAAGTTGCTACATCTAGACAATTCTCTACAACGAGATGCGTTGCAAAGAAGCTCAACAAGTACTCGTATATCATCACTGAACCTAAGGGCCAAGGTGCGTCCCAGGCCATGCTTTATGCCACCGGTTTCAAGAAGGAAGATTTCAAGAAGCCTCAAGTCGGGGTTGGTTCCTGTTGGTGGTCCGGTAACCCATGTAACATGCATCTATTGGACTTGAATAACAGATGTTCTCAATCCATTGAAAAAGCGGGTTTGAAAGCTATGCAGTTCAACACCATCGGTGTTTCAGACGGTATCTCTATGGGTACTAAAGGTATGAGATACTCGTTACAAAGTAGAGAAATCATTGCAGACTCCTTTGAAACCATCATGATGGCACAACACTACGATGCTAACATCGCCATCCCATCATGTGACAAAAACATGCCCGGTGTCATGATGGCCATGGGTAGACATAACAGACCTTCCATCATGGTATATGGTGGTACTATCTTGCCCGGTCATCCAACATGTGGTTCTTCGAAGATCTCTAAAAACATCGATATCGTCTCTGCGTTCCAATCCTACGGTGAATATATTTCCAAGCAATTCACTGAAGAAGAAAGAGAAGATGTTGTGGAACATGCATGCCCAGGTCCTGGTTCTTGTGGTGGTATGTATACCGCCAACACAATGGCTTCTGCCGCTGAAGTGCTAGGTTTGACCATTCCAAACTCCTCTTCCTTCCCAGCCGTTTCCAAGGAGAAGTTAGCTGAGTGTGACAACATTGGTGAATACATCAAGAAGACAATGGAATTGGGTATTTTACCTCGTGATATCCTCACAAAAGAGGCTTTTGAAAACGCCATTACTTATGTCGTTGCAACCGGTGGGTCCACTAATGCTGTTTTGCATTTGGTGGCTGTTGCTCATTCTGCGGGTGTCAAGTTGTCACCAGATGATTTCCAAAGAATCAGTGATACTACACCATTGATCGGTGACTTCAAACCTTCTGGTAAATACGTCATGGCCGATTTGATTAACGTTGGTGGTACCCAATCTGTGATTAAGTATCTATATGAAAACAACATGTTGCACGGTAACACAATGACTGTTACCGGTGACACTTTGGCAGAACGTGCAAAGAAAGCACCAAGCCTACCTGAAGGACAAGAGATTATTAAGCCACTCTCTCACCCAATCAAGGCCAACGGTCACTTGCAAATTCTGTACGGTTCATTGGCACCAGGTGGAGCTGTGGGTAAAATTACCGGTAAGGAAGGTACTTACTTCAAGGGTAGAGCACGTGTGTTCGAAGAGGAAGGTGCCTTTATTGAAGCCTTGGAAAGAGGTGAAATCAAGAAGGGTGAAAAAACCGTTGTTGTTATCAGATATGAAGGTCCAAGAGGTGCACCAGGTATGCCTGAAATGCTAAAGCCTTCCTCTGCTCTGATGGGTTACGGTTTGGGTAAAGATGTTGCATTGTTGACTGATGGTAGATTCTCTGGTGGTTCTCACGGGTTCTTAATCGGCCACATTGTTCCCGAAGCCGCTGAAGGTGGTCCTATCGGGTTGGTCAGAGACGGCGATGAGATTATCATTGATGCTGATAATAACAAGATTGACCTATTAGTCTCTGATAAGGAAATTGCTCAACGTAAACAAAGTTGGGTTGCACCTCCACCTCGTTACACAAGAGGTACTCTATCCAAGTATGCTAAGTTGGTTTCCAACGCTTCCAACGGTTGTGTTTTAGATGCTTGATGCATTATAGGCCCCAATCGATGAATATATATATAGAGATTCTCCTTTTCCATCATTTTTTTTGTTCGCAATCTTTTCATATATATATATAAATATTTATTATAGTCCATTGAATGGATAAACATTTATTTAAAAAAAAACAACGATCAGTATTTTTTTATTTGAAAAGTCGCCTTAATTATAATCTACGAAATTAACTCTGCTTTGCTGCCACTAAAGCCTTCTGTTTTAGTTTTCTACTAGCATACTTGCCAACAAATGGTAACAGTGCCGTATTCAAGGCAATGAGTGCGACTAAAATACCATAATTCCGACCCATCTTGCGTCTTGTCACGTCAAAAAAAATAACCCTGTAGATATCGATGACGTTGTGAACGGGCATCATGTACCCATATCTATAAACATTATTGTTTAGCGCTAATGGGAAGAAAGAAGGTGAAATATTGAGAATGACAAATGATAGGATCCAGAACCCGAGATACTGGGGTCCTAACGTAATAACAAGCATAACCGCATTTTCGTTAGCTCCTCCCGCAGCAAGCATGAAGAGCCACGTAGACATCCAATATACGACGAAGCCACCTCTACCAAAGGACTTGGTAAAATCGACTTGAAAGATGGCGGTTGTTGTGCAGAAGAACAAAGACGCAAAGAAAAAGGTGAACCATGACATAGCGATACGGTAAATTAAACCGTTGGCTGGTCTTAGCACTTTTGCCATTTCTACGTGTAATGGGCCGTACAATAGAAATTGGAAAAAAGTTAGCAGTAAACAGTAAACAACACCGATTTGTGTGGGTGCCAGCAGAATACGGTCTGTGAATGGTCTGTGGTCATAGTATTCGTAGTTATATTTACCTGCTGCAGCGATATACCTTGCATTGTTAGTTAGTGCATAACGATATACCTGGGTTATGTTTGTCAATAACGGCGGCAGATAATTTAGTGTGTAGAATGTATGGTAGTACTCTTCAATGGTCTTAGCAACCGGTAAAATCGTTGATTTTAGGTTTGTCGGGTCTCTACCAGTTTCATATACCACCTGATTAAACAGCGTAGAATTGAATAGTGGTGCGGTATCGTTGATTAGTGATTCGAATAGAGTCTCCGTGGCGTTTGGCTTGATATTAATGGCAAACCAGTATTTTTCGTCGTAAACCAAATCGACAACCTTGTCATTGACTTGCTGTGGCGTATTTACGTCGAACTTGGCCTGGAAGGTAGAACTGTTATAAATATCCCAATCACATGGTATTTTATTGATAAAAGTAGGCAAAGCATACGATATGGAGGGCACTACCATGGAACTGTTATTATCCAAAATTACCACAGGGGGTTCCTGGATAACAACCAGAAGCTTGACTTTGTGTAGATACTTACTGGTGTCGTAAAGAGCCCCCCAGAACAACACAAACATTGTAAAGCAAATTATGGCCAGTAAACAATTTGTGAAAACAAACTTTAAAAGAACTTTCTTCCTTTGACCCTGTAGATTAGGAGAAAAAAATGAGCCACTTGAAGGAGGAAACGCTTTCTTATCCTCGGAATTTGGCTCAGGGTCCTTCGAAGAATCCGTTGTTTGACCATCCATGTCTGGCACACCTTGTGAGAAAAGCATCACCGACCACGCTGGAAAGGTCATGTATATCGTTGCGTCTGCAATATTCCTCGTCCGCTTCCATATTATTATATGCTGTTGGTTCTATATCATCTAGAGATGAAGTCATAACTATATTTACTTACGGCTGGATTGAGTTGCGCTTTGTACGCCTATGGTCAACAACAAATTTTGCAGTTTTTCGGTTGCAAATAACTTGAATAGGCAATGGGACTATATTTATCGTCCTACTACGAAGGTTTGAGGGAAGGAACGGCGCAGGCGCACGAGGGCCGGCTGCACAGTATATATGAGCGACGATCTCAAGAACGATATAGGGTTTGACTATCTAACCTACATGCCTGGTTACCAAGTAAAAAGTCCTTTTCTCCCAGAACGGTGCTATTACATATTTATGGATTGCTTACTTGGCAGCTCCTTCTGCAGCAGGCTTTTTCTTCTTCTTAGCATCGATGGTTTCCACTTTGACGTCCTTTAGGCCTTTTTCTTCCAGCAAGGAATGTATGTAAGTTTCCACTTCATCCATCACGTCACCTTGAATGACAACTTCTTCTTTTTTCTCTGCATTTTTCGAGACTGAGCACCCTGTGGCGAACCTAGACGCAAATGTCTTGGCTAGCTTTTTCATGTCGATGTCGAAAACTTCCAGCCCAGAGATAGCGACGATAAACTTTCTCTTGGTCCTAGCTTCTCTTTTAATGATCACTTTCGATGACAGCTTCTTAGCTAATTCTCTTTGTTCCCTGTTTTCCTGTTTTTTTTGAATTTTCAGCAAGTCCTTTTCCAACTTTTCCTCTCTAGCTTCGCCAATACTGGATTCAGCCAGTTTGTTGGTCACGGCTTCCACCTCTTGCGTATTATCGTCAGTACCGTATAGCTTTGCATAAAGGTCTGCGTGGTTTTCAGATAACCAAACTTTACAACGCTTTAATTTTCCTGAAAACTCGCAGTACTCTGGTGGGTAGGAGCAAATTCCACAATAGATGACTTCTCTTAACATTTTATGCAATATGCTTTTCTTTAGTTTAGCTCTTGAACTGTTTCCTTGGGGTGATTTTATCCAGTAGGAATTAATAATTTTTTCACTCACACATCACATCAAGTATCTTTTTCCTTTTTTTTTTCAGCTTTTTTCTCTTTTGGTGGTGCGCTTTTGCATTTTTTTTTTCATATTTACACATTCATTATATGAGTAGATTTATAGAATTGATGTACATGGTGCAAGTTCACGTCAGTCAGTTGTTCTTTTTGTTGGAAACTGTGGGTTGCGTCGGTATCTTAATATCAGTAATAAATTGACCCAGTAGCCACACATTGGTGACGAAAAATAACACGCTTGCAATAAATAGTCCAGGATAGAATACATTCTTGCCTTCGAATTCCAAATAGTAACCTTGGCTTAACCAAATTCCCTGCGTTCCTACCCAAAGCGTGGCCATTAAAAGCCCCTTCTTCCAACCAATGTGCGTTCTTGAGAGGTAAAATGGTAGAAAGATCAGGTACCAAACAAAATATTGCGATGTGCACACTTTATTATATGTCACAAATGCGAACGTCTGCACAAATAAAACCCTCAATAGGTTATCGAATGTGGGATTCCACCATTCAAGACATCCAGTTACTAAAACAAGCAGCAATTGAGGCACAAATGCGTACCTTGAGAGATTGGACTCACCATTTTCCTTATTTGCAGAATCTAAATACAATAGCATGTTCCACACTGAAAAATTGTGTCTGTGATCCGTTCTGTATAAGTGGTACAAGTATGCCTGATCCAGAAACTCGTATCCGTATATCTTGTACATTGCCCAACCACATCCAAGCAAAGTTGTTAGAGTACTCAAACCGATATTGAGTAGCGATGTAAGTTGTGTTCGTGGACCCTGGTTTCTTTTATTGTAGTATATAAAAATTGCTATTGGGATACAATATATGATTGGATATATTTTGAAATGGATAGAAAGACCATATAAGATTCCAGCTAGGGTGTATCTACTCTTTTGTAGAAAAAAAAGCGTGAACATGATCAAACAGCAAAGCACGCTTTCAGCGTTTCCCCTTGTACTGATGGTGATAACCATCGGATTCAATAGCCAAATGCTTTCCAATATTAAAGCTCTTTTTCTGGAGATGGCCTGGTTCAAAAGCTTCATTATAATGAGCCCAGTAACCAAATCGAAAATAACAAATATGACCTTCCCCAAATGAAACCATCCAAAATAATGATTAGGCACTAGCAGCCAACTTAGTAGCGGTGTGTAACGATATGTATCCCTTGCATAAGGTGATTTGCCTTCGTATACATATTTAGCAGCATCATGAAACACAAAATAGTCGATATCAGTGTACCTCACTTTGAAATTAGCGTCCTGGTAAATGCCAAAAAGAAAAAATCCGACTCTTACCAAGAATGACAGTACAGTCAAGCCCCATTCTTCGCCAGTCATCTTTCAACTTTATCACCTTTTACCTTGCTTGTCAGTTGTTGACTTTTTTATGTATATATATTGTGTTTTTTTTTGTCAAGTTCTTACCAACTATTAAAGTTTCTTTTATTATTATCGGAGCCTGTAAAAGAGCTCCACATGTTTCGGTTTACCTCTTGAAAATTGATTGCGAACATAACGAGTCAAGCATGGCAGCAGGTGGTGAACTTAGTTATGAAGAGTTGCTGGATCACATTCTGAATAACAAGCCTATACCTAATATTGTGGAGGTGCCCAATGTTACGCTGGATGAGGGTTTAGCTAGTACTCCTTCATTGAGGCCAAGACCTAGGCCCTGGGAAGGTCAGCTGCAGCATCAATCTCATCAAGGATCATTAGACAAACCCAATATATCTCTGGACATTGATCAAGAAAGCCTAGAAGGCATGACCTCATTAACAAGGCTGTCTGAATGTTACGATATACAGTCTAAGTTACAGATTAATGACAGTGACAACGATAATGATGACAATAACAATGATAACAATAAAGGCGATGGCAATGATGACGACAATAATACAGTAACAGCAAATCCAACGGCTAGGTAAATTATTCACCCAACAGGTGTGTAAAAAATATGCATTTATATATTTATATATAGTACTATTATCTTCCCTTTTCTACTTAAATTTTATATCGCTCATTCATACTTAATCATAGACCTGCCCTTTTTGCGTTTAAAAGAATACAAAGGCACATGCATCTCCTTCTTTTGTCTGCATAATGTTTCTAACAAAGTTAGTGCGATATCTGTCGTTTTATCCTTTCCTTTTTATTAATTTCACAGTCTGATCTTTTATTGTGATTAGATAAGCGGCGTTGGTTTTAATTTCACGCTAGTTAAGTCAAAGCAGAATAGAGAATAGCTCTACAAGAAAAAGGACAAATAAGGTAACTGTGATAGCATATACAGGCGTATGAGTGAAACACGAGAATCTAATGAAAGTACAGTTTCGTCTTTACAAACCAAACTTTTGCTCAATGACGGAATATCCGAAAACAACAAGAAAAATGTTATACTGCTGAATCAAATAGTGCCGTTTATTCTGAATACTTCACATTATATGACGGATCTAATGTATGTCTTGTATTATCTGGCTCAAAAGCAGGAAGACGAAGTATTAAACGATTCTGGCACATTTATTTCACACAAAAAAGAACTCCTTGCACTAAAGAGTGATATTTGTGAACTAATTTACGATTTAAGGACAGGATTCCGCTTATTATTGGATAGTTGTGAGTTAGATCACTTTGAAACTCCTGGAAAATGCCGGCATTTGATCGAGAAGGTTCTAGTCACCTCCATTTATGGAGTGAACAGGTATATTTTCCAGGAATTAAACAGATTAAATGTCGATTTTAAGGATGAATTTATATTACAAATGCAAAATTGTTTATCAGGATTCGTTAATCTCTACAAATTTTTGAACAAGATCCCTATGAGTAAACAACAGTCACAGATGAACGATTTACAGATGAAGATCTTAGTTAATGTGTTACAGAATGAATTGTTACCCATTTGGAAGTTTCAGTTAGATCTTTTGAATTGTAAACTATTTAACGAGCTCTCTAAGGATAAGGGCCTGATTAATATATATAGAAAAGCTACGAACGATAGTGTTATTGATGTTAGCAAGGGTGAACCATTCATCAGATATGTTAATTGGCTAAAGGACCAAATTATTGGTGAAATGACGGTTTAATGCAAGTAATGTAATATAATACAAGAGTATAAAAATAAGGTTCTACACAAACATCTATAAATGTATAGATTATACTAGTTTGGTTGGCTTCTTAGCGTTTCTCTCATCTACGTAAGATGAACGCCATGTGTACACTTTTCACATTTTAAATACATCTCGCGTGGAGGAGGGATAATAGAAACTATTTAGAGAAAAAAAACGAGGCAGATTAAACGAAGTTACTCCAGGATTGGTCAAGCAATACTCAAACAAGATCAACGTCACGTCATAGTCAACTTCAATGTCTGAGATATTACAAGATGTACAAAGGAAACTGGTTTTTCCAATAGATTTTCCCAGCCAACGGAAAACAGAAAAATTTCAACAGCTATCGCTCATGATCGGAGCTTTGGTAGCGTGTATATTGGGATTTGCACAACAGTCCCTGAAAGTTTTACTGACTGCGTATGGCATTAGTTGTGTGATTACTTTAATATGTGTTTTGCCAGCTTACCCATGGTATAATAAACAAAAATTGAGGTGGGCACAGCCAAAAATTGAAATTAATGTCGACCAGTATGACTAGTCGCTATTGCCTCCGTCTCCAAAAATTAACCTTTTTTAGTATCTTCGAGAAGTACCAATAATAAGCTTTCTCGACAGTATAAGGAGTTTTTTATTGAATATGCACCATCGCTATCTCTAGGTTTTGTAATTGATGACTGAATAAGAGTGCAATTTTTTTTTTTTGATTTTTTTCTTTTGATATATTATATATATTAATAAATGTACATACAAAACTTATTTGCAAATCTATTTATTTTGCGCGGTCGATCATGAATTTTGCCCTACTTTTGAGATGGGAGCATTTTATGACGATTAAAATACAAAAAAGCCATTGTCTTCCAAAAATAGGACAACTTTTTGTACAATATGTGAAATAGGTTCATCCGCTGACTCTAGCTGAATATCGGCTGAGCTTGAGGTATCTAATAAGTAAACGTTTTGCTTGCCAACAACAGAGTCCTTGTCATCTTCCCATTGATTTGGAATAATTAGTCCACTACCAGAACCAATGAAATCTTGAATCAAAGATAGTAACTCTGTCTTATTATTGTGTTCAAAGATCTTGTAATACCTGCCACCACCGAATTGCAAGAATGTTGACAACAAAGCAATGGATAATTGCTCACGAGAAACGGTTAATGAATTACCTAAAACAATTGAAAAACCTTGTTTTGGTCTTGGTGGGTTGGATTCTCTTAGGATTTTAACCACTTCAGGATATGAGAACCATTCAGGAATCTCACCACCAACTCTTAAACGGCGTCTCAACTCTGTACCTGAAATGTTCAAGGTTCTCGTCTTTGTGGTGTCAATTTGATCAATTGGAGCATAACGGTCTTCGTCTGGCAAATAAGTGACCATTCTGAATGGAACAACTTCAATGTCCAGTTCATGCTTGTAGGATTCGACCAATTCTTGAGCATCGTATGGACCGTAGAAATCAACACCCTTGGAGTTCTTACCTGGGCCCGCATGGTCTCTACCAACAATGAAGTGGGAGGCACCATAATTCTTTCTAATAATAGCATGCCATACGGCTTCTCTATCACCACTCATTCTCATTGCTAATGGCAACAGGGATAAGAAAGCTATACCATTAGGATAACGCTTAATAATTTCCTGGTAGACACGAACACGAGTGTGATGGTCTATATCACCTGGTTTGGTTAGTCCAACAACTGGATGGATCAGCACCTTAGCATTAGCTTCTCTGGCGGCTCTCACAGTCAACTCCCTGTGGGCTCTATGCATTGGATTACGAGTTTGGAAAGCTACGACACGGTCCCATTGTCTTGATTGGAATTCGAGTCTTAGTTGGGCAGGTGTCTTACGCAAACCTGGATAGTCATAATGTTGAGGTAATTGAATCGCTTCTAAAGAACCGCCGACGTAATAATCACCGGCAACGTTAAATAAATAGCTAATGGCTGGATGTTCTGGGTCACCTCTGAAGACTTTTTCGGCTTCGATAGTTTTGTTTGGCTTGTAAACATCCTGGACAGTAAGTATAGCAATAGGAATTTCATCATCTTGGAAAAGGGCAATTCTTGTGTCTGGTTTAATTTGGTTAGCAAATGCTTCATCAACATCTAATGTAATAGGGATGGTCCACAATGTGCCGTCTGCTAATCTCGAATCTGTAACAACAGAGGAGTAATCGTTTTCGTTCAAAAACCCAGTCAGAGGAGAAAACCCACCATTTAGAATCAATTCAATATCACATAGTTGTCTAGGAGTCAAGTTCCATACTAAAATGTCCGAAGATTGCGCTTCAGATAACAATTCATTCTTCTTTAACGCATCTCTAACAATCAAGTCTTGTAGAATACCACCGTGGGGAGCAGGCATGTTAATTATACTTTATTCTTGTTATTATTATACTTTCTTAGTTCCTTTTCAATTGTTAAGAAACGATATCACAACTGTTACGACAGAGAGAGACCCAAGCTAGAGATCACAAGCTAAAAAAGAACCAAATTTACATATATATATATATATAAATATCCATATTCATATTTCTCGAGAAAGAGCCTCTATTTCTCATTGGTAAGTAACTTCATAAGAGACTAAGTTGTAAAACTGTGGCTTTGTTATACGGTGATTTCCTTTGGAGGTTGCTAAGGTTTATGGTGTTGAGTGCAGTGTGCACGACAGGGACCGCTAGAATGCGGTGAGTTACAAAATTACACGTGACTTTTCTGGTCACGTGACTTTTTTTTCTGTCAGCAATCCGTAGGATGCCCGTTGGCGCTACAAGTGTGTCACATCTGTACTATATTTGTACACTTATA
>OBMA010001480.1_pt1 | contig 14370 bp, 14 predicted proteins | sample 1539141 | NCBI WGS metagenome assembly OBMA01 (sample SAMEA3991484, study PRJEB22521) | metagenome | biome: anthropogenic terrestrial biome; feature: sewage plant; material: raw primary sludge | place: Sweden | collected 2012-09-26 | reverse complement strand
TTTCCCTACACGACGCTCTTCCGATCTAAAATAAAATAGATCCTGGTATATTAAAAGTTTCAGCATATGGTTCAAGTCACCCTAAAAGTGATGTGGCAGCTGATAATAGAAGAGTTGAAATGAGATTCTTTTCTGAAGATAATCAAAAAAATATTTTAAGTGAAGAAAACTTCTTTGATAGGTTAGAATAATGGAAATAAATAGTAATAATTTAATAAATACAGATATCTTACAAACAAAAAAATTTGATAATTTAAAATCAGAAAATATAAAAGATAATGAACAATTACAAAAAGTATGTAATGATTTTGAATCATTTTTTTTAAATCAAATTATGGATGTCTCTTTACGTTCTAATAAAATAGCTGGAGAAGGTCCTGGTTCTGATATTATAAAAGGTATGTATACCCAATCTGTTGCAGATAATGCAACGGGAAGTTTAGGGATTAGCACTATGTTATATGAATTTTTAACAAAAAATAATAAATAAGGATTATTTTATGATAGTAAAAATTATTGAAAATATGTCAGAATTAATTAATAAATTAAAAATTTCTATTAATCAAGATATTTTAGATATTAAAGAAGCGAAACATGAAGAACTTCTTACAAGAAATGATGAGAAACATCATATGATTGATGAAATAATGAATTTAAAAACAAAACTAAATCAAGAACTGATGTCTATAATTCAAAAAGGTGAAGATGTTAATATTTATAGAACTAGTGTAGATTCTTTAGAAGCAGAATTAAAAGATCTTTATGAATTAAATAAAAGATTAGCATCTATTGTTCTTCCTGTTCAACAAATGTATAAAGATTTAGTTTCAGAAATTGCAATTGCTAATGGAGGGAATTTTTTTGATATTAAAGCTTAGTTTTTTATGTTTATTTCTAAGTATAAATACTTTTGCAATTGATGTTTTAATTTCAAAGGATGCAATAAAATTTGAAGAAAAAATCAATGCATCAAAATTAAAACTACAAAATATAAATGAAATAAATAAAGCTTGCATACCTTTAAGATTAGATGAGATTCAAAATGAAGAATATATTTCAAGTCATTATATAAATAAAAATACTATTATCTGTCAAAAAGATGTAAAAAAACAAAATGATGAGGGTATTGTATTTAATTTTGGTGGTTTAAAGATTGAGAAAAAAGGTAAAATCATCTATGAAAATAATGAGTTTATTAGAATAAAAAATCTAGATGGAACGATTGAACAAATATATAAAGATGGTAGAACAAAATGAATATGCTTTCATTTTTAGGTGAAACACCTACTGTTGCATTAAGACTTGCCCAAGAAGAGTGTGGAGAAGATGCAATTGTTATTTCAACAAAAAAAATATCTGATCTTAGCACTAATGGTAAGAATATGTATGAAGTTGTTGTTGCTATTGAAGATGAAGCAAAAAAGAAAAATTTAATATATACAAAATCAGCTATTGCAAAAGCAACAAATAATTCAAAAGAGATGAAAACTCAAGTGTATGATTTCAAAGAAGAAATCCTAAAAATGCAAGAGGTTTTAGAACAAGTCCAAAAATCTATTTGGAATCCTAAAAGTCAATTGTATGATTTAACTATTCCTCCTGAGTTTGCATCAATGTATAATATTTTTGAACAAAATGAATTTGATCAAGAAATGACTTATACTATTATGAAAAAAACTATTAAGCAATTACCAATTGCATTAAAATCCAATCCAAAAAAAATAAATGATTTTTTCAAATTGATTTTAAGAAGAGTAATTCCTATTAAACATGAAGTTCCATTAAGAAAGCATCAAAGAAAAATCATCATGATGGTTGGACCAACAGGTGTTGGAAAAACTACTACTATTTCAAAACTAGCGGCAAGATATGCATATAAACTAGGTCAAAATTATAAAGTTGGAATTGTTACACTTGATTCTTTTAGAGTAGGGGCAATAGAGCAACTACAAGCCTATACAAATATTATGAGATTACCTTTAGAAATTGTTAAGAAGCCCGAGGGCTTATCTGAAGCACTTTTAAGGCTAAAAGATTGTAATTATATTTTTATTGATACAGCAGGTTCAAGTCAATATGATGTTGATAAGATTGAGCTAATAAATGAGTATCAAAAGAAAGTTGAAGAATTAGCAATAGAAAAGATATTGGTTCTTCCTGCTAATGTAAAACATAGTGATTTACTTGAAATTTACAAGAATTATTCAAGATTAAATATTGATTATTTAACTTTTACAAAATTAGATGAAACAAGAAGTTTTGGTAATTTGATATCTTTTGCTCATAAAACAAAAAAATCTATAACTTATTTCTCAATAGGACAAAATGTTCCTGACGATTTAATTGTGTCTGATTCTTCATACTTAATTGATTGTTTTATGAATAATCAGTGCGTTAGGAGATAATTTGTTTGATGCAATATCTTCCCAAGCTAGTAAGTTAATAAATTTAACTAACAGGGTAAAAAAAAACTACTCAAAAACTAAATTAGTTACAATAACATCTGGAAAAGGTGGAGTGGGGAAGTCAACATTTACAGCTAATATGGCATTTTTACTTTCACGAAGAGGTTATAAAGTAGCTGTATTAGATGCAGACATCGGTTTAGCAAATATGCAAATATTATTTGATATGAAACCTCAAAGCACTTTTTTTGAATACATAGATGGTGTAAAAACTCTTGATGAGGTAATACTAAAAACAGCCTATGCAAATATATATTTAATAGCTGGAAAAAGTGGCTATCAATATGCATCGAATACTAATAGTTTTGTTTTTTCAAGGGTAGTAAAAGATATTATTTCTTTAAATCAATTTGATATATTACTAATAGATACAGGTGCTGGATTAAATGATTATGTTAAAGAATTTTTATCTATTTCTGATAATATTCTTGCGATTACAACTACCGATCCTAGCGCTTTAACTGATGTTTATTCTTTAATGAAAATGTTATGTATTGATAAAGACCAATTAATGTTATGCTTTAACCATACAAGAAATTATCAAATTGGAGAAACAATTTCAAATTCTTTAGTCAATTTAGGAAAGAAGAATAGATTAAAAGAGGATTTTATGGTAAAATATTTAGGAAATGTTCCAAGTTCCGCAAATATTTCTACAACAGGACGACTTAGAAAATTATTTGCTAATGAGTTTTCATCTGATGAAACAACAAAACAATTACAGATGATAATAGATAAGTTATTGCAAAATATCCATTAAGGTTTATTCTAGGTGCTAAAGTTAAATTTAATTATTTTTTCAATTTCATTGTTCTTGAGATGATTAGATTATGATAATAGAGCGATTCTCACAAACTGTAATAAATAGTGGTGTATTTAGACTTTATATTGCTGCTGGTTTCTTTGCAACACTAATTTTCTTCACAGTTAATGCCGATTTTTTTACTCCAATGGAGATGATTTTAGGTATAATTTTAGTAACAGTAACATTAAAAGGTGTTAGTAATTTAATGCTCTCTTTAATAATTAGTTTATTTAGTCTAGAAAACAAACGAAATGAGTTTGATTTTAAATATAACGAAGAAAAAATCCAAGTTATGTTAAATGAATTGAGTGTAAAAGATGTGATTGATGCAAACAAAAATTTTAAGAAAAGCTAGGTAAGGAGTAAAATTTGAATATTTCTTCAATAGGAAATTCTCTAAATGCATTAGGGTTAACAGGCGTTAATAAAATAGATGAAGTAGGTGCTGATAAGTCATCATTTCAAAGTATGCTAAGTGATGCAATTTCTGATATTAATAATCAGCAAGTTGAAGGTTATAAGTCAATGGAAGGTATTGCAACAGGTAAAGTTACAAACTTACAAGAAGCAGTTCAAAGAATTGAAGAAGCAGAATTATCTTTAAAACTAGGATTAGAAGTGAAAAACAAAGCACTAAATGCCTATAAAGAGATTATGAGAATGCAAATTTAATAAGGATTAGCAATGGGTTTTTTTGACGGATATAACGTATCAACATCTGGGATGAGTGCACAAAGAACAAGAATAAATGTTGTAAGTGCAAATATTGCAAATGCAAAGACTACTCATACACAAGAGGGTGGACCTTATAAAAAACAACAAGTTGTATTTGAAGATATTTTACTTGCAAGTGGTAAAAAAACAAACTCAAATGATGTTGAAACTACAAATAACATAAAATCCGATGTAGCTTTAAGAGGTGTTGGTGTTAAATCAATAGTTCAATCAGATGCAAAACCAGTTATGAGGTTTGAACCTGCTCATCCAGATGCAAATGAACAAGGATATGTTGCATATCCAGATATTAATCCCGTTATTGAAATGGTAGATTTAATCGAGGCTATGAGATCTTATGAGGCAAACCTTGCATCATTTAATACTCATAAAAATATTGATTCTAAAACTTTAGATATATTAAATATGTAGATGAAAATGGCAAATACATTAAATCTTATAAAAGACACAAAAGCAACTACAACTAGCACAACAACATCATCAATATTAGGTGAAACAACAAAAGATAAACCATCATTATTTGATTCCTTATTGGCAAATAATACAAGTGGTAATAAAGAGATTGTTGATTCAGCACTTAAAATAGTTCAGACTCCAGAGATAAAAAGTGAAGAAAATATTGAAAAAGAGTTAAAGACAACAACTTCTTTATTAGATAGAATGATATTAGAGGCAAAAAAAGATATAAAAACTTCAAGTAAGGAAGAAGTAACAAATTTAACTCAAGAAGTTAATAAAGAAATTTTAATTAATCCAGAAACAATAGAAAATACGGAAGAAGTAAAAGATTTAACAAAAAATGTTTTAGAAAATAATAAAAATCATGAAGTAAAATCTTTAGAAGTAGAAAAAGTGTTAAATACTATACCTACGATAAAGCAAGAGCCAGAAGTAAATAGTGAAGAGATTATTGGAAAAGATATAAAAACAAAAATTTCTTTATTGGATAGAATGATAATCGATGCGAATAAAGATATAAAAGTTTTAAGTAAAGAAGAGTTAAAAAACTTTACTAATATTGTAAATCCAGAAGTTATAACAAATACAGAAGACATAAAAACATTAGATGTAAATCCAGAAGTAAAAGTTAACCCTTTAGTAAATGAAGAGAATCAAAATATAGAAATATTAAATTCTAAACCAGAAGTTAATATTGAAGAAAATATTACAAAAGATTTGAAAGATTCTGTTTCTTTAAAAGAAGTAAAAGTTACAGTAAAAGAAGAGCTAAAAAGTTTAAATAATAAAGTAAATGAAGATCTTTTAGTAACAACAGTAGTTGTTGATAATAAAGAAGTTCAAAAAACTACAGTATCTAAAATAGTAGAAAATGAAGAAAAAATTGAAGTACCTCAAAATATAGATGAATTAGTTATTTTAACAAATAAGACAACTAAATCGGAAGTTCCAGAAGCTCCTGTAAAAATTAATGTAGATGAAAAATTAAATGTTTTAAACAATATTCCACCTCAAAATAAAGATACAAAAATTTCTTTAATGGATCAGTTAATTTTAAAAAATAGTAATACTCCACAAAGCATAATTCCTCTTGAAAAAATGAATGTAGGACAAGGTGAGGTTGTAACAAAAGAATTAATCTCAAATATTTATTTAAGTTCTCAAAAAAACAGCATAAATACTCAAGAGCTTTTTAATAGAAATGAAGCAATTAATCTATTAAAAGATGCAAAATCTATTGATGATGTAAAAACAAGTGCCGGAATGTTAGATTTAGGATTAGAAGATGTTGAAGTTGATCTTGATGAAAAATTAGATTTATCTAGTAAAACTGATTTGAACAAAAAAACTGATTTAGATTTGCTAACAAGAAAAAATCAGATTAATAATTTAATGCTTGAAAAAAATATTAAGAATGAAGATGTAAAAGTATTAATTACAAAATCGGTAGAAGCTAGTAATGCCTTACTAGGAAATAGTTTACAATTAGCAGATGATGCAGTAGTTTCTGTAAATTCACCATTATCATATAATATTCAATCAAAAATAATTGGTGCAAGACAACAAATGTCTGCAATGATGTCTGACATTGCTAAACAAATGTATGAAAATTATAAGCCACCTGTAACGGTATTTAGAATTAATTTAAATCCTTTAGAACTAGGAAGCATAGCAATTTTAATGAAAAGTGATAGAAATAATGCTTTAACTATTAGTATGAGTGCATCAAATAATGGTACTTTAGAAGCATTAGTAGAGAATCAAAATATATTAAGATCTTCATTAAATAAAACTTTTGATGAAAATACAAAATTTAATTTTGATTTTAGTTCATCAAATCAAGATAAAAGTCAATCAAAAGAACAAAACAATCAACAAAATCAAAGTAGATTTGAAGAAAGATTAAATACTCAAGCTGAACTTGAATTAAAAGAAGAGAATAGAAACAAAGAAGAAATAAGTATAGATTATATGTAATGGAAGCTTTTTTATCTTTATTAAATGAAGAAGTTTTATATCAATTTCTTTTGTTACTTGCAAGAATTCTGGCATTTGTAGCTTTTATGCCAGTTTTTGGACATCCTGCTATTAATCCTACTATTAGGATTGCTTTTGCTTTTTATATAACAATTTTTATTTTTCCATTAGTTACGATTTCAGCAAATATCACCCAAGATAATTTTATATTAAGTCTAATTTCTGAATTAACACTTGGATTAGTAGCTTCTATGTTTATAAATATAATTTTTTCAGCAGTTAGAGTGATTGGTCAATTTGTTGAATATTCAACAGCTTTATCAATGGCAGCAATGTTTGATCCTGCAACTGGTTCTCAAGAAGGTTTAATATCAAAACTTCTTTATTGGATAGCTTTGATGTTATTTTTTCAAACAGGGATGTATGAAATGACTTTGGTGATTTTAGTAAAGAGTTTTTCAATTATACATTTAGGTACCTTTGATATATTTTCATATGATGGAATACAATTAGCAATAGATGAGATTAAAAGAATGTTTACATTTGCATTTGCATTTGCTCTACCACTATTTTTTATAGGATTTATTTTGGATGTATATTATGGTTATGGCACAAAATCTATGCCATCATTTTCTCCATTTGTTATTACTTTTCAGTTGAAATTTGCGCTAATATTTATTTTTCTAATATTTGGTATGGAAATATTTACAGAAACATTTACAAATTATTTTATAGAAAAATTACAATAATTAAGGTATTCATATGGCTGATGAAGAAGAAAAGACCGAAGAACCAACCTCCAAGAAAATAGAAGATGCCAAGAATGAGGGAAACGTTTCTAAGTCGATGGAAGTAACAGGAGCAGTTATCCTGTTTTTTTCTTCATTATATTTATTGTTTTTTTCTTCTTTTTCAATGATGGAAATAAAAAAATTAATGATGTTTACCTATGGTTTTATAGGTGTTGAAATGGATTCCTCCATTTATTATGCACTAACATATAGTGTTGTTCTTACATTATTAAAAGCACTTGCACCTTTATTTATATTGGTAGTTATTTTAGCATTAGCTAGTAATTTTGTTCAATTTGGATTAATAGCGGTTCCTTTAAAATTTGACTTACAAAAATTAGATCCAATAAAGGGTTTTAAAAATATTTTTGGATTTAAAAAAGTTATTGAAGCTTTTAAATTAACTTTAAAATTAATGATAATAATTGTTGTAATGTGTATATTATTTCTTTTAACAAATAAACAATTTTTAGCAATGATGAACCAAGATACTATGGCAACAATATCTTCAATGCTTGAATTGACGGTTTATTTTATTTTTACGATTCTATTAATTATTATTATTTTTGCTATAATAGATTTTTATTTTAGTCGACATTATTATATGAAGTCTTTACGAATGAGTAAACAAGAGATTAAAGATGAATATAAAAATATGGAGGGAGATCCTCAAGTAAAAGGTCGAATTAGAAGAATTCAAATGCAAATGGCACAAAAAAGAATGATGAGTTCTGTTCCTGATGCAGATGTTGTTATTACAAATCCAACACATTATGCAGTTGCTTTAAAATATGATAATGTGGTTGATAAAGCCCCAAAAGTTGTTGCAAAAGGGATTGACTTTGTAGCAATAAATATTAGAAACATTGCCAAAGAAAACAAAATTCCTATAATAGAAAATCCAGCACTAGCAAGATCTTTATATGATCAAATAGAAGTAGATAGAGAAATACCAAGTGAATTTTATAAAGCCATGGCAGAAGTTTTTTCTTATGTTTATGAATTAAAAAGAAAAAGGTAAAAATTGAGATTATTAATTACATTATTTTTATTAGTAAATATTTTATATGCAAAAAAAGATTTTTATTATGGATTTATCGATTCATCAGGAAGTCAAATATCAGAACAAAGAAAACAAGCAATCTCAGATGGCTTTGATATCTTACAAAACGCTAGAAATCTTGCACGTGATGATAAAATTGATGAAGCATACACTCAAGTAAAAGATTTTAAAGAGAAAAATAAAGTAAAAGTTTTAGCTTCTGATACAATGATATTATATGCAGAATTATCATTAAAAAAACAGTCAAAGAGATTGATTTTAGATGCATCAAAAGAGCTTGAAAATGCTATTAATTCATCTTTAATAAATCAAGATGATTTATCTAAAGCATATATGATTTTAGTTGAGCTAAAACTTGAAATAAATAAAATGGATGAAGCTAAATATTTTGCTCAAATAATTATTGATAACTTTGATGATGAAGTTACAAAAACATATGGGAAAATAGCACTTTCTAAAGTATATAAATATCAAAAAGATTATACAAAAGCAATAAAATATCTGTATGAAATATTAACTGTAACAAAAGATAAAGTTGTTGCAACTTTAGTTGCAGATGAGCTTTTTGATATTTATATATTAGATGGGCAGTTTGAAAAGGCAAATGAACTAATATCTCAAGTTCTTAAAACTAACATAGAGTTTTACGCAAATGATTCCTATTTAGCAAATAAAAAAATAAATAAATTAATTACAGCAGGAATGCCAGAACATGCATCGGAAATATTAAAAGAGCTATTAAATAAAACTACAAAAGATGAGGTAATAGAAGATTTTAAATATAAATTAGCAAATACATATATGCTAATGTATGATAAAACTAACTTTTATTTAGAAAAATCAAAAGAGTTGTACAAAGACATTATAAATGATTATTCTCAAGGAATGTACTCAAAAAACTCAAAAATGTATCTTGATGAAATTCTTATGAGACAAGGATTCTTAAGTCCAAATGTTGTGTCTGCTAAATATATTGATAGTGAAGCAATGCAACAAAAAGCTCTTTTACAAGAATTAATGAATGATAAAAAAGATAAAAAATATGAATTAATTTTAAAAACAGAAAAAGTATATAGAAAAATTGCAAATGAGATAATTAAAAGATTCGGATATGAATCGATGGATCAAATATTTGATGAAATAAATATTGAATTAATAAAAGATTATTTAGCTCAAGGGAAATGTTCTGAATTAAATGACATATTAAAAACATCAAGAAATGAAACTTTAGAAAGATTAATTCAAGATGAAAGTGTAAAATATGATTTTTTTGAATGTTTAGTTGAATCTCCTTATGAAAGAGCATATCTTCAAATAAAAGAGACATTTAATAAAACAAGAGATGCAAATATTTATTTATATTTAGAGCGAATGGCATTTTCTCTTGATTTAAAAGATGAAGCTTTAGATTTTTCATCTAAGGTTGAAATGGTAAATGATGAAGCTGTATTGGCAAAAGAATTTTTATATAGATATCAAATATTAAAATCACAAGCTAGTGATATTGAAATGGAAAAATTCTTTTCATATACTCAATTAAAACCAAATTTTATTAAATTAAATGAATCAAATCCTATTATTATAGATTTCTATCATGATTATTATTTTTATTTGCTAAAAAACAATAATCAAACATTAGCAAATGAGATATTGAAAAAATTATATAATAAACAAAAAGAGTTAAAAGCTTATATTTATTCTCCTTTTGTGGAACTAGAATTAGCAAAATTAGCGAAAGATGGAAACAAAGAACAAGAATCTATTGATTATTTACTTGAGTCTTTAATTAATCCTAGAAAAATTATTCCAAATGATGAAGTGAAAATATATTATGATATTTTAAATTCATACGATAAGCTGGGCAATAAACAGAAAAAAGATGAATATATTCTAAAATGTAAAGAAGTAAAAGATAGTGTTGATAGCTTATATAAAAAAATGTGCGATGAGATGTAATGGATATTGAAAAACTAATAAATAATATTGATTCAACAAATCTTTCAATACCCTTTGGAAGAATAAAAAATATCTCAACAACAACTCTTAATGCAACAGGTCTTGAAGTTGCAGTGGGAGACATTGTAAAAATAGAATCGGTTCAGCATTTATATACAGTTTTAGGAATGGTTGCATCAATTTCAAATGATTTTTTTACAATAGTTCCTTTTTCATTTATTGATGGATTTCGAATTCACGACAAAGTTTATTTGCAAAAAGATGGATTGACTGTTAGATGTGGCTATGGGCTTCTAGGAAGAGTAGTAAATGCATTGGGTGAACCAATAGACAATAAAGGTAAAATAACTGATATACAAGAGAACTCGCCTATTAATAAACTTTCAATGCCAGCACTAGAAAGGGGAATTATAGATAAAAAATTCTCTACGGGTGTAAAAGCAATCGATTCCATGCTTACAAGTGGGAAGGGGCAAAAAATTGGTATTTTTGCAGGATCAGGAGTGGGAAAATCAACTCTAATGGGAATGATTGTAAAAGGTTGTGAAGCTCAAATAAAAGTTGTTGCATTAATTGGGGAAAGAGGAAGAGAAATTCCTGAATTTATTCATTATAACTTAAATAACAATATGGAAAATACAATATTAGTAACAGCAACATCCGATGAATCAGCACTTATGAGAAAATATGGAGCTTTTACTGCTATGTCAATAGCTGAGTTTTTTAGAGATAAAGGGCATGATGTTTTATTAATGATGGATTCAGTAACAAGATTTGCAATGGCGCAAAGAGAAATAGGACTAAGTACTGGAGAACCTCCTGTAAGTAGGGGATATCCACCTTCTGTTTTTGCACTATTACCACAATTAATGGAGCGAGCTGGTAATAATAAAAAAGGTTCAATAACTGCATTTTTTACAGTTCTTGTTGATGGAGATGATATGAATGATCCAATCGCAGATCAAAGTAGATCTATTCTTGATGGGCATATTGTATTAACTAGAGATTTAACAGAACAAGGTTTTTATCCACCTATAAATTTATTAAAATCAGCCTCAAGGGTAATGGACAAAGTGGTCGATAAAGAGCATTATAATGAATTTTTAAAGTTAAAAAGAGTATTATCATTAATAAAAGAGAATGAAGTTTTAGTTAGAGTTGGTGCCTATAAAGTGGGTATGGATTTAGAACTTGATAATGCGATGGCAAAAAAAGAACAAATACGACAGTTCCTTACTCAAGGTTCTCAAGAAATCGTATCTTTTAATGATACCGTTGCTATGTTCAGAAAGGTTTTACAATGATTAATCAAACAGATCAAATGGTATATAGATTAGGTAATCTTGATGCTTTGCAACAAAAGATTTCTTATCAAATGGCAACGGGAAAAAAACTTGAAAAAGGAAGTGATGATTCATTACTTTATGCAAGAGAAGTTTTAGTGGATGATAAAATCAGAACTTTTGAAGGCTTAAAAACTCAACTAGAAAGAGTTAAAGGGCAAAATAATATGGCTGATAGTAGTATGGCTGAAGTTAAAAAGCTTATTGAATTTACAAAAGCTGAATTAATAAAAGCAAATACAGCAACTACATCAGCAGATGGTATGAAAGCAATTGCTGCAAACCTAGAAGGTTTAAAACAAAATATTTTTGATTTAGCAAATACACAAAGTGAAGGTGAATATCTTTTCTCAGGTTCTGATTCTTCAGTTAAACCTTTTGAAAAAGATGCGGATGGTAAAATTTCTTATGTTGGAAATAATACTTTAAGAAAAGTAGCTGTTGAAGAAGGATCGTATAGAGAAAGAGGAATCACAGGACTTGATGCGATGATGTTTACAGCATCAATATCAGCCCCAGGCGAAGTAATGAGCTTTAAAGCAAATGATGGAATTATTGATCAAGATGGTAATACATGGAGATTAAATACTCCTACGAATGATACTTTAGTTAAATATGATTCATATGGGAAAGCGACAAGCACTACTATAACTCCTGTTATTCTTAATGCAACAACTAATAGTTACGAAGCAACAATTCCTGCAACTTGGCTTGATTCAAAATTTGAAGTAAAAACAAATATTTTTAATATTATTGATGATGTTGTAAATAGTTTAAAACAAATTGACAGTTCAGGAAACCCAATAACACTAGAGCAAGCAAGAGAAGGCATTTCAAAAGGTATGAATGATATAGATAAAGCTTTTAGTGCAATAACAGTAAGTCATGCTGAACTTGGTGGAAGAAATAAAACATTTGAAGTATCCCTAGAAAGATTGTCTTCAAAATTAACCCATTATAATATTTTATCTCAAGAATTAGGTGCTGCTGATTTATCAAAAGTGGCAATGGAAGCAAAATCTTTAGAGCTTACATACACAGCACTTTATTCAACAATAAGTAAAATGAACCAACTGTCACTTGTTAATTTTATGAATTAACAAGCTAAAAATAAGTAATAGATGAAGTTTAAAAATTTATTTTCAAAAGATTTAATTGTAGTTGCACTTTTTGTATCTATTCTTGCAATTATAATCGTACCACTACCAAAAGCAATCCTAGATTTCTTTTTGGTAATATCTTTATCTTTGTCTTTACTTATTTTATTAATATCTTTATATATTCAAAAACCCTCAGACTTAACAACATTTCCAACTATGATATTAATTCTTGCACTGTTTAGATTATCTTTAAATATTGCAACTACTCGATCAATTTTAAGCGAAGGACATAATGGTCCTGAAGCCGTTAGCTCAATAATCGCAGCCTTTGGTGAGTTCGTTGTTGGTGGAAATATGGTTATTGGGGTTATCGTATTCGTTATTTTAGTTTTAATTAACTTTATGGTTGTAACAAAGGGTGCTACAAGGGTTGCTGAGGTAACTGCGAGATTTACACTTGACTCTATGCCTGGAAAGCAAATGGCTATTGATGCTGATTTAAATGCTGGGTTTATTGATGATAAAGAAGCACAACAAAGAAGAAAATCTCTAATTTCAGAAGCAAACTTTTATGGAGCAATGGATGGATCATCTAAGTTCGTAAAAGGTGATGCGGTTGCTGGAATCATCATTACAATGGTTAACTTAATTGGGGGTCTTTTAATTGGACTTTTCCAACATGATATGACTGTTGCACAATCGGGAGAGATTTATACAATCTTAACTATTGGAGATGGTTTAGTAGCTCAACTTCCAGCATTAATTCTTTCAACGGCAACGGCTATTATCATAACTAGATCTAATATGGATGAAGAGAAATTTGCAAGTCAATCAATCGCACAACTTGTAAAAGATAGCCAATCATTAGTTTTAGTTGGATTTGGGATGATTCTTTTTGGATTTGTTCCAGGATTCCCTACGGGAATTTTAGTTGTAATGGGTGGATTGATGATATTTATAGGTTATGTTATAAGTATTATTGATAAAGGTGTTGATAATTCATTAACCAGATTCTTTAAACCAGCAGCTATAAAAGCAAAAATAGATACAGATGTATCTTCTTTAAAAGATAAGAAGAAAAGTATGGCTGTGCCTGATGAAAATCAAACAATTGAGAATATCATGAAACTAGAAGTTTTAGAATTAAAACTAGGAATCAGACTTTTACAATTGGTTCAAGGAAATTCAGAATTACTTGATAAAATAAAAGCTATTAGAAAAACAATTGCAAGTGAATTAGGTTTTGTAATACCACAAATTAGAATCTCTGATGATGCAAATTTAAATCCAAATGAGTATCAATTATATTTAAAAAGAATCCCACTTGTAAAAGGAAAAGTTGAAGTTGACAAACTTCTTGCAATGGGTGGATTAGCAAATGAAACTTTAACAGGATTAAGAGTAAAAGAGCCTGTATTTAATCTAGATGCAACTTGGATAAGCCCTGATATAAAAGAAGAAGCACTTATGAAAGGCTTTACGGTTGTAGATGCTCCTACTATTATTTCAACACATATTTCAGAAATTATTAAAAAACATGCTGAAGATATTATCACAAGGCAAGATATTGTTGATATTGTTGATAGATTGAAAAAAGACTTCCCTGTTGTTATTGATGAGGCCATGAAAGTTACTTCTTATGGATCATTATTAAAAGTTTGTAAAGACTTATTACA
>OBMA010001479.1_pt1 | contig 14372 bp, 13 predicted proteins | sample 1539141 | NCBI WGS metagenome assembly OBMA01 (sample SAMEA3991484, study PRJEB22521) | metagenome | biome: anthropogenic terrestrial biome; feature: sewage plant; material: raw primary sludge | place: Sweden | collected 2012-09-26 | reverse complement strand
CGCTCTTCCGATCTTTGAATGACGGTGTTAAAAACCGACTCAACTCATACGGATTATTTGGTAAACAATCTCAACATAATCCAGCTAAGAAATTTGCTTATCCTGATGTAGAAACAATCTTTGTATATGGTTCAAATATCACAGGATATGAAAGCAATAAATTAGATGACTTTATTGCGTCAATTGAACGTAGCCTTGGAGATACATCTGCAACTGGTAAAACTCACAAGACATCTCCAAAATATAAAGAGGCACTTGAAAAAGCAGAGACTATGAGTGTAATGGTTGTTGGACATTATGACGAAGGGTTCTTCTCTGAAAATGAAGATGATGAAACTATTGCTTCATTAAGTTTAGGATATGTTAAATTTGGCACAGGTCGTCAACCTATCTTCAGCTCTTTTGAACGTCCAGCAGGTAAAGATGGTCTGGTAGAATCAGAATGGTTTGGCAAGAAATCTAAAGATTATGTATTTGATTCTGAAGGCTCAGTATCACTTGTAACGACACGAGGTTTCTTGAATAACTTTAATGGTTCTGGGTATGAAAACTTACGTAATCATAAAAATGAAGATGATGGAAGTAGTTTCTGGGCTGTTGTAGTTGCAGATTATAAACCTGAAGATTTATCAGAATCGGTTATGGCGTCATTCTCACAAGAAACACTCAATGCTCTCAAAGATGTAGATAAAATCCGTATTAGTTATGTAATGGGCGAACGTGATACTGCTCTTATTGATTCAATTCTAACTGTAAAAGAAAATGGTGATGCCGTTCTCGGATTTACTGGTTTAATTGAAGATGATATTGAAGATTCAAAACGTATTGACTTCTACACAACTCAACCTGATGAAGAAGGGAATGTTCGGAAATATGCAACTTTGAAAGCACGACGTGGAACATTCTACACTATTAAAAATAAATAATAAAAATAACAGACTTTTATTGGTCTGGTTTTTTTGTTGTTTATTAGAAATAGTTTATATAATTAAGTTGTAAAAAATAAACCAAAAGAAAGAAGAAAAAATGAAATATATTGTAAAAAGAATTCACAATTGCAATGGAGAAATGAAAATATTAAATCCAACGCAAACAATATTGGACGCAAAAGAAGTTTTCAACTTAGAAGACGCACATTTATTTGACGACAGAGATTCAGCACTTGAATTTCTAGAAACTACTACATTCTTCGATAAAGGATATTCTGCATTTCCAGTAGACTTTATTGACGGAGAGCTTAAAATCACATCATCTAAATTTGGTGTAGATTATTAATATTTTATTAATAATTTATTAATGTTTTGCTAATAATTCTAAAAAAACAACTATTGACATAATAGTTGTTTTTTGATATAATAATTTATAGAAAGAATAGAAAAGAAGAGAAGAGACTATGAAAAAAGAAATATACAACCCAATAGAGAATATATTTGATACTTTTAAAAATCTAGAGAAATATGACGTTGATACTTTAAAAAACAACATCAATATTGAACTTAAACGTAAAAGAAATATTCATACTATAAAAAATGAAGTAAATAGTGCATATGTTAATATTTACTTTGATTTAGATAAAAAGTCATTTCTAGCGCGTAGTGTGAATAAGTTCTTGGACAACGTAGAAGTTTTCCCTAATAATTATCTTTATATTTGTAATACAAGTCAATATGTAGACGACCTCTCTTTTATTAATAAAGGAATCCTAGAATTAGCTTATTCCTGGGGAGATAATTTTAATCTTCAGAATTTAGAGGATGTCTGCTTCCATACTGGATTGATACGTACAAACGTAGTTAATAAGATTAATCTTGATTTTAAAAAGGTTAATATTATTGTTAATGAATATTTATGCAATGTTATGAATAAATATTTAATGACTGATGAGTTTATTTCTTGTTCAGTTAAAGTGGATTATGATGAATTACACCAATTATCTAATCACTTATATACAATTATCTATTTAAAAACAACAAACAATATAACTTTATCAATTAAAGAAGAGATGGTCTTGTATACACTTATGAATACACTACGCAACTCATTCTTTGTTGAGTTTCCATCACAACTAACATTCTATATGCTTAAAAAGTCAACCGTGATGAGTGTTTCTAAATTACGTAAAGCATCAACAACACTTGATATATTTAAGGATAAAGACGTTTTCTTAGATGTAATTCGTTATTCTAAAACAATTGGAGCATTTAAGTTTAAACGTGTAGCTAATTTCATTGTGAATAGAGGGAGAACCCGTGATAAGAACAGAAGAAGCATTAAGTATATATGATAACAAATACTTTGATATATACACAAAGTGGATAGCTACTAGTTATGAAGACAAGTTGATTTTAGCACTTGATATATTAACTGGAATTAACTATAAATATGATTGTTATAGCAGATACGATTGGGATAAAACATCAGTTTCTGTATATTATGACAGTTTATTGGGAAAGTTTTGCTATGAACGTAATAATATTAATACTGAGGGTCGTTTTGCTAAGATTCCTCGTTGTAGAAGAAAAAATAAGTCTAGTGAATTTAATTTAAAAGAACTGTTATTTAACATAACACACAAAGAGACTTCAGTCTATTGTTTCACAATTGTATTCTTGCATCATAACGCAACATTTACTGAATCAGGTACAGATGTTTTAATAAATGATGATTTTACTTCCACACTTATTGATGAAATAGAACGGGAGCTTTCTGAACTAACAACAGTGAACTTATTCAATGAAATTAAAGATTCAGATATACATCCTGAAACAACTAAAGAGAAGATAGATAATTACTATTCTTCAAAATGGGCATATCAACCTTTTCTTCACAGAGAACCGTTGTTTGAGGGTGATTTTGGTTTCTATATTGCCACTTCAAATTTATCAGCAGATATGTCTTACGTAAAAGCACTTTATAAATTTATTGAAATATTTTCAATTGTATCTAGTTGTCAAGAATTAGATTATAAAAGAAAGAATGAATTATTTGATATAATTATTTTGCAGTTAAAATATATATATTCTACAACAGATGTTTTGTCTATAATATATAAAGTTGCAGTTAAAGCGAAGACACATAAATATAAAATTTCAATGAAGAGGCTCTTTAAATCAAATAATAAAGAGCGTAATATCATTAAATATCTATATTATTCAGGAATTATAGACGTTCCATTTTATGTTAGATTGAGATATACACTAAAAACAAAAAAGAGGTTTAAAAAATGAAATTAAAAATTTACAAAACAATCATTTCATCTAAAACTAATAAAGTTGTTTGTTATTGGGAAAGTGACGTGGGTTTTGGTGAGTTCACAGCTGAATATAATCCAGAAACAAATGAAGTATGTCATTGCATTGATGATGAGAATGTAAACTCTGAATTAAAAGAAGAGATTATATTAAGTTTAAATAAAATATTAAAAGAACCGAATTAATTCAGTTCTTTTTTATAATCTTCTTAATCCACTTTTTGTTAACGTAAGCGGATATTCCTTGTCTAATTACAGACTTATCTTTTGGTGGGTCAAATATAGACTCCCAATCAGTACCCTCTATATCATTCAGTAGCAAGTGCCAGTCAAAGTAATCTGACCAAAGGAACTCTTTCTTAAAGATAGCAGCAGGAACCTCGAAGACAAATAGTCCATAACCATTGTCCATCCATTGATATGCCTGATATGCATATTTAAACTCATCATAGAACCAGATAACTTCTCTATCTAATGAAGAAATACCGTTTCTGTTTTTATAATAGTTTATAATATATTTAAGTGCTTTGATTGTTCTATCTGAATCAAATATAGAATTACTCTTATCTGTTTCATTTATAATAAATCCATTATCATCACAATTATCTAGGAAATTTAATTTCTGAACCGTGTAAATCTTCACTTCATTAATTTCCTCCGTTTATTCCATAGTGCCTTCATTTTCTTGTTTAATTTAAAGAAAATGTTATGTGTCGGATGACTAACAAGGTAATCTTTGACAACAGTATAATCTAAATTTGGGTTTGTAATTGGTTTGTAATCAATATTCCTCTCTAAACAAAGAGACATAATTAGAATGTGGTTTGCCTGATGTTCAGAAGAAATGTCCTTAATATCACCATTCACCTCCAAAAACTTCCCAATTGAAAAAATCTGGTCACACGTTAACGTATCTTTTATAAGCATAGTTGAAAAGTCAATAGATTGTGAAGATTTATAACCTTTTACTTTACTTATATTACACAGGGCAACTGAAATCACCCCAAGCATTACAAATGTGTCACCATATTTTTCGACTAATACTTCAGTTAGTTTAGGACCAACACATTTCGTCATATGATAGATATATTTTGACCTAATAGAGTCGCCATATTTTAATATAACACTAATGTCCTCGTGCTCAGATAAGCCTTTATATACATAATGTAATGTTTCAATATCAAGTTCTTTTGTTGTTTTAGACATAATTCTCTTCTTTCTATATTTTTATTTATTTACAAACTAATTATATGAATAATTTAATAAAAGACATCATTATCTCTTATCAAACTCTAACAGTGCTTTTTTATTTTCTAAAACTAATGAAGCAGAGTACATATTACCAGCACCTGAAATGAACGTCTCAATATGCACACGTCCAGATTTAGCTAATTCAATTAACTCATTGTTTGTTAATTTATGCTTAGAATATTCAAGAGAAACATTAAATTCATCATTAATGACATAGAAATCAAATGTCTTGCCTTTATTCGTGAAATTGATATGTTTAACAGACTTCCCGTTCTCATTGAAAATGAAGTCATTTTTATTCTTAAATTTAGTTGAGACTTTAAATGTATCTGGGTCTAAACTTACATCAGCACTAAACGTATCACCTTTTGAGCTTTTCCAATTATCAGACGAAATTGCTTTGCCTGATAATAGACTGTTAATTTGGTCATCTGAAAGAACAACAGAGTACATTGTAGAATAAAAACGTTTATTGGTATCTCCGTCTACGACATAATAAGAATAACTAGTATTATCTTCTTTAGTGACAGTAATTTGCTCTAAATTCCATTTACCAATTTTCTTCTCAGTTTTTTCAACTTTAGATGAACCAGATGAATTACCACCAGCAAACCGAACACCTGTTTTATCCTCGTTCATAACAAATTCAACCTTTTGTAGAGCTTTTCCACTAAAAGAGATTTCCTTTGTTACTTTTTCACCAGCAATAAACTTTTTGATGTCTTTTGCAGTAAAAGAGCCTTTCATTTTAGCTTTAGGAGTATCCATTTTCTTTTTAACATAGAATCCATATTGTTTAGGAACATCTGTACCTTCTTCTTTAGCTTTAGTAAGCTCTGTCAAAAATAGAAGATATTTTGCATCATAGAATCCATTTTTACCTTCTTTAACTGGATTATTCTCAGAGAGAATACCAACTACGTCGGGGTTATTATGTTGAATATTAGTGAAATCTAAGCCACCCAACTCAATCATCAGTTTTTTAGTGAAATCAACAATCTTATCGTACGCTACGGCACCTGAAACCTTACCTAGGGAAACTTCTTCAAATAGAGCCTCAAAGTGTGCTGTGGTTAATGGAGAGGCTAGTGGTGTGTCACCAACCTGGTCTAGTAATTGCATACCTAATTCTGTAACAGTATATTCACTTTGTTTACCTTTTTGTGTAATATATTTGTTTTCCAATAGGTTTTCCACAATTGTACTACGTGTTGCTGGGCTACCAATACCTGCCGTTGTTGAGCTAGTTCCCTTTTTAAGTAAAAGTCGCTCATCTTCATCTTCAACCAATTTGTATACATTTTCCATAATCTCTATCAATGTAGAAGCATTATATCTTGGTTTTGGTTTAGTTTTACCTTTATACACGTCATCACCAGAAATTGAAACTTTATCTCCTTTTTCTACTTTAGGTAGTTCATTAGAGTTGTTTTTCAATTCTGGCACAAGTCTTTGCCACCCTTCTTGAATAACAACAGACCCATTTGTCTTGAATTTCAAACCTCCAACTTCTGTGATAATTTCAGTTTTCTCTTTAATTGCAACAGGTTCAAAACCTAGAACAACAGAGCGGGCAGTCAAGTAGAAAGCACTTTTCTCAGCATCACTCATAATAGAGAAGTTAATTTTAGAATTTGGATTCCAAGGTGTTGGTACAATAGCCGTGTGACTTGATAATTTCTTATCATCAACATAAGACTTGTTCTTACCAAACATAGCAATTTGTTCTTCAGTTGGTTCAGGTAAATCTTTAAATTCATCAAGTTCTTTTGCTGCTTTTAAAACAGGAAGAATATCCGCAAATAGTTCTGTTGAGATAACAGCACTTTCTGTACGTGGATAAGATGAAATCTTAGACTTATAGTTTTTATCAATAGCTTCCATACTTTCACCAAGTGGAATACCGAACACCTTAGACATATCACTTTGAAGTTTAGCAGTTGAATAAAGTCCAGGTTGTCGTTCATTGACCTTTGTTTTTTTAAGTGATTTAATAACACAATCACCTGAGTTAGCCGATTTCTCTATCATTGATTTAGCATCACTCTCGTTTTCAAACTGAATTGGAGAGTTATCTTCATCAACTAGAGTGCCAATATATTTACCATTTTTGTGTGTGAATTCAACACGTACGGTATAGTATGTTTTAGACACAAAATCACGGATTTCAACTTCTCTAACATAAAGAATCTTCATTGCTGCTGTATTAACACGACCACTTCTGATTTTCGTTCCTGATTTAAGAGTTAGTAAACGTGTCGAATTCAAACCAACAAGGAAATCCATACGTGAACGTAATTCTTCTGCTTCTGCAAGATTAGCTTCTGAACCTGTTCTAGGAATAACTTCATTGTACTCATAAAGGTTATGGAATGTGTCAACGATATTCTTTTCTGACATATCTGAGTTCCAAAAACGGTATCGTGGCAATGCCTGTACTTTACTTGACATAGTATAAATAACAGACTCATTGATTAATGAACCCATACGGTCTGGGTCAGCTCCAGAAACAATAAAGTCATAATTACCATTTTCTAAACGTTCTTTTAGCTTTTTATAGAAGTTATTCCCTTTAGATGGAACGAAATCCCACTCACCTTTATTTGCATCAGGCAGCATTGGTAGCTCTGCTAGTGTCCATTTCTCCCAATTAGGGTTCATCTCTTTTGGTTCTTTGAGTCGCGTTACCATACCAGCCGCTGTGTCAAAGTCCAGGAAGAAACTAAACTCATTTTGATGAAGACGAAAGAATCGTTGAAACTCTTTCATAGCATCAGGTTTCTCTGCTATAAACAGACCTTTTTTTCCTTTTAACTTTGGATTATCTTTCATAAAAACTCCTTTTGTTCATTTATATTGTTTCATTTATATTATAGCACAATTTGCACAAAAAAGAAACATCACTATGAATGCTTCTTAATTATACTTAGATGTACTATCTCGTTAAAATGTTTGAATTTATATTTCACGGATTGAATCGAAATGATGTCATTCTCAACAACGTCAAATTCATTAATATAATCAATTTTAAAGAAAACTTCACTTAAATCAGCATCCTCATCGCCACAATACTCAATTAAAAACTCACACGTACCATCAGAAAACTTTGATATTTTCAAAACTTTAACATCTAAAGTCTTTTCTTCAAACATTGTGTTTTCGTATTTCTCTTTTGCAGCTAATTTTAAAATAGAGATTCCATCACTTCCTAAGTCAATTATTTTCTCTTCTAACATAGATAAAGAAACAAAAAAGACAATTAGGAAAACCATACCAATTCCTGTAATAATTGCAGGATTATAACTATTTATTGCACTTCCATTAAGGAAGTTTTCAATTGCATAAATCCCAAATAATAAAATAATCCCGTATGCATATTTTGTGTAATCAAAGAAAAACTTTACCAATGTAAGAATATGTTTATATCCTTTTGCAACAGAAGTCTCGTCTTCATTTACGTATAAATACTCTAGTCTCATATTTTACCTCCACAAATATCATACACATATTATATCATATATTAACCAATATATCAACTTTTTAAAATTAAGAATATCTTGTCTTTATATAACTTGTGTGCTATAATTATATTGTAATAAAACTTTGGAGGTTATATTATATGGTTAGAAAAATCAAAACCGAATCGTACAATTTTGTTAAACAGAATTTTGGAATGAATTTCAAGTTATCTTTCTGGGCTATACTATTATTTTTCTTTAATGTGTTATCGAACACTTCCGTTAATAACCATAGTGTTTTGGGTGAAATTAAAGTGATATTGTATTCTGTCGACTTGTTTTCGTTAGGCATCTCTATCGTTTTTGCAATTATTGGATATGAATATTATAAGGCAAACCAAGATAAGTCTCATTTAAACGGAAGTCTTTGTCAAGGATTTACTGGAGATAAAGTTATAAAAACACTTGTGTTATATTTAATAATTTCATTATTTTCTGTAGCATTAATGTTTATTTCTATTATATTCGCTTCACTTTCAATAGGCTTCTTTGTTGGTATTGGAATGAAAGCTGCAATCGTCCCTATATTGTTAGTAACAATTGGCACATTTGTTGGTTTTTTCATCTATATTATTGCAATATTTTCACAAGCTAATTTCATTATGTTGGCTTCAATAGATGAAGGTACATTTGGTGAACTTGGTTATATTGGTGCAATTAAGAAATCTAAAAGTGTTATGACTGGACACGTATCAGAATACATTGTTATGAATTTAAGCTTAATTGGCTGGTTCTTACTTGTTGGAATCACAGCAGGTCTTGCCTCTGTATTTGTAATTCCTTACTACTTAAATGTAAGAGGCAATTATTACAGATATATTATGGAATCACATCTAGATGAACCTCTATCTAAATAAGACAAATGAAAACAGGATATCTAATATATTCTGTTTTTATGCTATAATTAATTTAGAATATATAAGGAGATAACAATATGAATGAAAAAACACAGAAACTGGTGTCATTTATGAAAAACCAGGGGGTTTCATATCCATTATGGAATAGTTATTTATTTGGTGTTAAATTTGAATTAGGTGTTTTACCAAGTAAGTTAGAAAGAGGTGAACGTATTCGGGCACTAATCCCTTGTAAATATAAAGGGCACAGAAGTCTAGCTGTTGTCACGTCTATGCGAATGCTTGTTTTAAATCAAGGAATGTTTGGTCGCTTTTCTAATAACCAGGCTGATAGTATTTATTTCAAGCAGTCATCAGGTAGTGCGTCATCAGGTTCTTTAATATCTAAATACTCAATCAGTACAACTGGTGAGGGGAATGATATGGACATTACAAACTTATGGTTCAAGGACTTAGACCGACTTGACCTTGCATACAATAATGCACGGCAATCATATGAAGAACACGCAAATGAAGCCAAAAGGTATCAAAACAAGGCTGAATCACAAACATATTCACAACAAAATAATTCCAGACCTAATTTATCGCCCTATGGGCTTACTAGAAACGAATCATTCATCTTGGATAAACAAAGACTTAAAGATTTACTAGATAAAAAGACCATTACATTAGCAGAATTTAAAATATTAAATGATGATATTGACCGTAAGGCTGCTGAATATGATAAAGAATTAGAACTGCAAGAAAAAAGACCATAATTAAATTACGGTCTTTTTTTATATTTAATTTAATTTACTATTACATTACAAGTCAAAGCTACCAAAGTCTGTTAAATCAATACCAGCAAATGGGTCTTTGTTTTCCTCTACCTTTTCTATATCAAGATTAGTTCCAAAATCATCAGTACCAGTGCCAACTGATTCTGTCTGAATATCATCAAGTGATGGTATTTCAGGCATTTCTGGAATATCAGGTACGTCTATAACATCTGTAATATCAGGCAAGTCATTTAATTCTGTCTCAGTAGCAGCCAAATCACCAATACCTCTAGTTAATACAGTAGGGTCAAATTGTTCCTTATCTGTATCTTTTGACAGTTCTGCAATTGTAGGAGGGATTGCGTCCATTTCGTTAGCACCAATTGGGTCAACAGTCTTATCTTCAGGTGTTATATCTGATGTATTATGAGTGACGTCATCATTAGGAGATAGTTTGTTAACTGCATCATATGCTTGTAATAGTTTGTCTGATTCCTTTTTAAGTTCATAAGGAATATATTCTATTTTAGCAACAGAAGGAATTTGAACTGAGTTCTTCACAATAGCTCTGAAGTAAACAAAGCCAAATGACGGACCTCTTGTGTCTACGTTAGGTCCGTAGATAACTTGAGTTTGTGTAAATCTATCAACACTATCAATAACCTCAGAAACACTTTCTCTTTGACCACCGCCAGAGCCACCTTCATCTCCAACAGGAATAGAAGATTTGATTTTATCTGCGATTGTCTGCTCTTTCTCAACTTCTTGGTTAAGTGAACGTTGTGTTGTTTTCATTTCTTCTTTACCAAATAAAGAAACAAAGTATTGTGCATCTTGTGCAGATGAACCTGGATAGACGATAACATTACGTGCATTGGATTGTAAGTTTTCTACTAAACCTGAACCAGCATTACTTTCTACAATACCAAGTGTTTGTGTAGCCATTGTTGCTGAAACAGCATATGAACGACCTTTAGTTAACACATCTTGGAATGATTCAGAAGCATAGTCCTGGAACTCATCAATATACATAATTACGGGGGTACGTGTTGATTCTGTACCACGTCTGCGGAATATAGCTGCTTGTAATTGAAGAATCAAGAATGAACCAAGCATACGACCAATATCATCAGATACGCCTGTTGCTGTTGATAGTGCAACCTTATCACCTGTACGTAAAATAAGGTCAAAGTCAATATCCGAACCAACACCTGGTGGTGGATTCAATACTTTTCTTAATCTAGAGTTATCAAGTAAGTTTGTCATAATATTACGAATACCACTTGAGTTATCATAGGTTTTCCCAGCATTTCTGTCTCCTTTGAGACCTGTATAATACTCATTTGTGAAGAATGCCGCAAAGTCTCGGTTCTCCAATACTTTTTCTGATGTAGTGTCCAATGCTAGTAGTTCTTTTACCATTTGTTCACCACGATTACCATTATTTGTTAAAATGTCATTAACGTGCAATAATGTCGCATCATTACCTTTTACCCGTTTAACAACGTGAATTGCATTTTGGATAACTGTCTTAGATAAGTTCTTAAAGTAATCACCACTATCCGACATAGACGCCATAAGTGTAGATGTTACTGTACCAACGGCAATTTCCTCTGAACCATACAAAGGATTGAAATATGGTGAATTCTTAGCAGTTGGGTCAAATAGCATAACAATATCACGCTCTTCGTGAGGGTCTTGGTCAACTACTTGTGCCCAAGAAATCTCAGCTTCTGATGGATTAGCAACTATATCTGTTAATAATGACGCATAACGGAATAATGCAAATGTGCTCAATTTAGATAAGAACTCGTACTTAAATTCTAAATAATTAGGTAATTCTTTCTTAATTTGAATCAGTTTCTTCATTGATGACTCAGTTAATTCTAATGTATCTTGCTCTGTTATATCAAGAGCCTCTCCGCTTTTCTTACGTTCTAAAACAGATAATTCAGAAAATAAATCAATTTCCTCATCTTCTGACATAGAATCCATAAACTTAACATCATTAGTCTTTTTAATTAACGAATTATACAAACGAGACTCGCTATCAGTTAATGGAACACCATTTTGCTTATTAAGTAAATCTTGGCGCTGAAGGTTAAGTTCTGAAAGCTTTTTATTTAACAGTTTTGGGATTCTCAATAGGAACTTCTGGTAATTATCCCTCTTCTTCTGTTTAAGGATTGTACCAAATGTCCAAGTTGTCTTAGCCAAATCCGAATGTTATCATAAAGGTTTTTTATCCTTTATTTCTTACAGTTATGAATTCCTGTAAGTCCAGCATATCTTTTTATCATATCCCTTTCAGGACTTAGATATTGAGGTCTCGTGGATTTATTATATTCTCTTATTTAAGAGGTTCAAAATCTATGCGTTGCCCCTGACCAACTCTTTTAAAAGTTGACCTTCGGTTCTGATTACCATACTTTTCAGTAAGGCTTCCAGCTTAATTCCTCAATCGTAATAACTATGATTTCTCATAGAAACGGCAATGCGTGATTAAATTTTCTTTCTAAGTAAATTGTTTGATTATTATAAATTATGTTGTAAACCTTATATGCATCAATTGTGTTGTATCTTAAACGATAAATAGATTTGCAAGGTTTTATATTTTTAATAATTCCAAGTTCTATTGCCATATCTTCTAAAAAATCTTTAGTTCCACAAATTTCTAAATGCTGTCCATCTTTTGAAATATATCCGTCACCATCTATATAACCTCTTATAAAAGCATAAGTATATTTATGTTGTTTTAATTTTTCATTAAACTTTACTGTGTGTGTTTTTCTAGGAACACAACCAAGTTTTTTAAGATTACTTGCAATTTTAGAATTCATAAAAGAAATTTTGCAACTTTTCGTTTTTTCATTAAATTTAATATCACCTTTATAACCAAGATATTTTTTAAACTTTTTTAAATGCTCAAGGTCTTTTACTGATATAGATAATTGTATTACATTATTATCTAATACACAACCATCTGCATATAAGAAACCTAACCAATACATTGTTTCTTCATCTAATATAGAAAACGAATTTTCATTAATTTCTTTTTTATGAATTTTAGTGTTTATAACAATTCCATCTTTTAACAATTCACTACGTAAGGAAGTTTTGGAAATATTTCTTCTTTTAGAGATTTTAGAAAGAGAATCACCATTTAGATAATCCAATTTAGCATCAACATATTTTTCAAGGAAATCCAGTCTTTTAGGTTGAATAATTTCAACACCCTTTTCTTTAAGAGAATTTAATAGTTTTTCATAAGAAATATGAAATTTCTTAGATACATTTCTAACACCCTCTTTAGGATTTTCTTGATAATGTTTTATTGCTAATTCTAAATTACTTTTCAAAATATTTCACCTTCAATTTTAAATCACGGTTCTTTTACCCTTTGGCTCTAGTATAATTTGTCCCATTTGTACTACATTCATACTTTCATATTCAAAGTTGTCAGATTGGAAGTCTTGTAAAATCATTGGAAGTAATGATTGACTGGTTTTACCACTACCAGTAACCCCTAGAACAAGTACGTGCACCATTCTGTCTTTGATAGGTATTACGGCTTTTTTACCAGAAGCAACGTATGCATCTTCTCCAGCTGGAGTCATCCCGTTTTCATCTTTATTACGTATGTAGAATTCACCAAGTACGAAATCACCATCACTATAGTCATATTCTTCAATCTCTATCTTATCTTCTTTTACTTCAGTACCAACAAGGTATTCTAACCAAGTCTTTTTATTATCATTGTAAATCTGGAATAGCCGAACCAGAACGGTAATAACTATACCAATTAATCCAACAAATAAGAATATGGTGCTGAAATTAGATAAGATATTAATTGCTATTAATAAAATAGAAACAGCTACCAAGAACCAGTTGGCTTTCTTATATGGAGACTCCACGTCCTTCTTAGAAAGATGATATGATATTATTGCAACTATTGGGAAAATACCACACCATATACTCCAATGGAATGTAGTGGGGCTATTTCTTAATAAGAATTTAATTGCAAATATTAATAAATAAAAAATAGAAAATAAGAAACTTAATAATGAAAAGAATACTTGTTTAATATATTCTTTATCTTTTAGTTTGTTCATAATTTCTTTCTCCTTTTCTCTGAAATTTAGGTTTTACCCTAACTTAATTTTAGCATAATATTGAGATTAATATATCTTTTAGTGTGTTTTTGTGCTATAATTAGGTTAGAAATTATCTAAATTTACATAAGGAGATTACTGATGAATAAAAAGATACAAATACCTATTATTCTAGGGATTTTAGCAGTTGGTTCTGCATCATCATTAGCTTTGACTAACAATCAAGCTAGTGCAGTTAGTACGAACCCCGCTATATCTAAAAAAGATACGGTAAAAACAAATAGTGCTGATGTATTACAAGCTGTTTCTGAAAAATTACAAGATGTAATGACATCATCAATTCCATTTTATAAAAGCACCGTTCTATTCACTTCATTAAATACAGACTTTGCTGAGAAAGATTACCCGTCTAAAAACAAAGACAATTCCGAAGGTATTAAAGAAGATGGCACAATTGATATTGAATCATTGAAGAAACCGATAACTGAACCATCACAAGTGGATTTGGCTGGATTTATAAATATGTATAACTTCTATTTCAATAATGATAAGACGTACAAATATGTCTCATCTACATCTGGTACTGAAGATGTAAAGATCGGAAGAGCGTCGTGTAGGGAAAGAGT
>OBMA010001476.1_pt1 | contig 14387 bp, 16 predicted proteins | sample 1539141 | NCBI WGS metagenome assembly OBMA01 (sample SAMEA3991484, study PRJEB22521) | metagenome | biome: anthropogenic terrestrial biome; feature: sewage plant; material: raw primary sludge | place: Sweden | collected 2012-09-26 | reverse complement strand
CCACGACCTGCTGATTACAAATCAGCTGCTCTAGCCGACTGAGCTACGCTGGCGTCTTATTTCGGGTGCAAATATAAGTCTGAATTTGAATTCTCCAAAACAAATTCAGACTTTTTTTTACTTTTTTTCGATTACAATTCGTTGATTTTAGCAATCAATTGATTTGCAGTTTGTTCTAACTCCAAATTAATTTGTTTGAAATGTGCTTTTTTACTTTCCACATTTTTTTGGTTCACTTTTGCAATCAAAGCATCAAAAGCAGCAATAGCTTCGTCAATTAAAGCATTAGTTTCTTCGGTTGGTTTTCCTGTAGTAGTTAATTCATACAAGTAAACTGCTTCAATAATATCTCCTAAAACGTAGTTGATGTCTTTCTTTAAATTTTTAACGTTTGCCATTTTTATTTAATTTATTATATTGTACTAAAATTTGCGTTTGCAAAAGTACATATAATCTTTCGATTACTAGCTATGAAATGTAAATTTCTAAAAGAGAAGCATTTCCGTTTAACTTAAACGACTGTAATGCAGCTGGAACAAGAACCGTGTCACCAGTTTGATAGTCGTATTCTACCCCGTTTATATGTATAGAAAAACATCCATCAACGACCATATACACAGTAAAAGACTCTCCAGTTTTACTTACTACCATCTCGTCTTGCAACGGAATATAATTCGTTGTAAAATAGGGACAATCAACCATAGTATTAGATTGATTAACTAATTTAGTATACTGCTTTTGTGTGTCAACCTTTTTATAATTGATTGCATCTAAAGCTAAATCAATATGCAGCTCTCTGGTATTTCCGTGAGCATCAACACGATCAAAATCGTACAATCTGTAAGTTATATCAGATGTTTGCTGAATTTCGGCAATGACTAATCCAGCGCCAATAGCATGGACCGTTCCAGTTTCTAAAAAGAAAACGTCTCCCTTTTGAACTTCTTTGGTATCTAGTATTGAGAGTAACTCTTTATTCTCTAGTTTTTCTAGGTATTCCGTAGCATTAGAATCTTCTTTGAAGCCAACAATCAGTCGTGATTTTGGGTCAGCTTGCATTACATACCACATTTCGGTCTTACCAAATGAGTTATGTCTTTCTTGAGCTAAAGCATCATTAGGATGCACTTGTATCGATAAATCTTCCCGAGCATCTAAAAATTTAAAAAGCAATGGAAACTGTTTTCCGAATTTTTGATAAACAACAGTTCCTAAAACTTCAGCTGGCTGATTTTCGATTAGTTCCATCAATTCAACCCCTTTAAAATCACCATTAGCAATTACGCTACAATCACCTTTTACGGTAGACAATTCCCAACTCTCCCCTGTAATTGGAGAAACAATAGGCTTATTCAAAAAAGTTTTTAGCTTTTCGCCACCCCAAATACGTTCTTTAAGTATGGGCTCGAATTGTAAAGGATATAGTTTGGTTTGCATTTATTTATTTATTTATTTTACAAATATCGCTAATTCAAGGAGTTTGAATTGCTATTATTTTGTTATTTTATGATACTATTTTTTTGATAGCTTCAAGTGCCACAGAAATGTGCTTAGTAGCATTGATACCATTATCAAAAATCAAAACAACTTTTCCTTCTTTATCAATAACATAAGTAACACGACCAGGTAGCATACCCATCAAGCCAGAAGGAACGCCAAATAACTTTCTTAATTTCTTATCTGTGTCTGACAAAAGTACAAATGGTAATTTGTATCGTTTTACAAAGGTATCGTGTGAATCAACCGTATCACTGCTAATTCCAATGACTTCTGCACCTAAATCAGTAAAATCCTGATATTGATCTCTAAAACCGCAAGCTTGTGCGGTGCAACCTAGTGTATTGTCCTTTGGATAAAAATAAATTACTAATGGCTTTTTACCTATATACTTGTTAGTATCAAATTTTTTCCCATAAGTATCAAGTGCGGTAAAATGTGGTATTACGTCTCCTAATTCAATTGGCATAAGTTACAACTTCTAATATAAATTAAATAAATTATTCCCCACTATAGGTTACAAAGTTACGTGGGGTTTCGTAGAGCACAACTTCTAAGTCTAAACTTGATTTGATTTTGGCGCGTATTTTATTCCAAATAACTACCACGATATTTTCAGCTGTAGGATTAAGGTTCTCAAATTCGGGGACGTCTAAATTTAAGTTTTTATGATCCATTTGCTCCTCTACTTCTGACTTTATAATGTCTGTCAAAAATTTCACATCCATAACATAACCTGTTTCTGGATCTATTTCACCAGTCACACTTACAATCAACTCATAATTATGACCATGAAAATTAGGGTTATTACACTTCCCAAATACAGCATCGTTTTGTTCGAAAGTCCAATCTTTTCTATACAAACGATGGGCTGCATTAAAATGTGCTTTACGGGAAATGGTTACTCTCATGTTGGTATTATTATATCTGAATTAATAGATTTAGTTTTCAAGAATTATATAGTATGGTCTTCTAGAAAATGATAGAACTCATCAAAGATAATTTTAAACCATACTGTATAACTTTCAGGATGGATTAGCATGTCATTCTTTACATCTTCAATTTTCATCCATTTCCAATCTTGAACTTCTTCAGGATTGATTTGTGGAGCATCATTATAATAACCTACCATTACATGATCTAGTTCATGCTCCGTTAATCCGTTATCAAATGGTGCTTTATAAATAAAATGAAAGAGCTCTTTTATCTCTGTTCTAAATCCCATTTCTTCAAATAAACGCCTGTTGCCTGCTTGAATATTGGTTTCGCCCTCGCGTTGGTGGCTACAACAAGTGTTTGTCCATAGCAAAGGAGAATGGTATTTGTGCTGCGCTCTTTGTTGTAACATTATTTCCTTTTTATCGTTCAAGATAAAAACGGAGAAAGCGCGATGTAGAACTGCTTTTTGATGCGCCTCTAATTTAGGCATTAGACCAATCTGTTCGTCTAATTCGTTGACTAAGATAACTTTTTCTTCTTCCATAAAATTTTTACAGGCCAAAAATACAAAAAGGTTTAGATTTAACGGGGGCTTTAACGTTGTCTTTCGTTTTGTTGAAGCTTTATTTTAAAAAAAAATACCCTTTATGCTGCAACTCAATATCGACTATTTAAGTTTTGTATATTTGGCAATAGATTGAATTATCGAAAGTACTCATTTTTCAATTATTACTATAAGAATTTTATAATTTTAACCAATTTGCTGAATCGTTATTTTCAAAATTGCTTCAAAAATTTAAAACATATTAGTTGTTCCGATGACATCATTCACACAAAAACGTTTATACCATTTGGAGTTTACTGTAAACAAAAGTTAAATTTATATCAAAGTATAGCTTAGAGTAAACCAGCTGACAAACATTGACGTAAATACACTATAGTTTTACAATCCCATTTAATAACAACAATACTATGAAAAAGCAACTCCTTATAATACTAGCAATAAACAGCTTGTTTTTTCAAGCTTGTGCTCAAAAAAACCCATCACAATCAACAACACTTAATTCAAAGAACATGAAAGAAGTCCTTCACAAACCAGAGAATCCTTATTATTCGAATACTGACACAAAAAAGGTGGCGATTCCAAATTCTGAATGGAAAAAAGTGCTTTCACCCGATTTATACGCTGTGGCAAGAGAAGCTGATACAGAAAGAGCCTTCACAGGAACGATGTGGAATTCTGAAACCAAAGGCACTTATTATTGCGCTGCCTGTGGTAACTTACTTTTCAAATCCAATCAAAAATTTGTAAGTAGTTGCGGTTGGCCAAGTTTTTTTGAGCAAGAAAACAAAGAGAGTATCACTTTCAAACCCGATAATTCGTATGGTATGCAGCGAATAGAAGCAAATTGCGGTCGTTGTGATAGTCATTTGGGTCACCTCTTTGATGACGGTCCTGCTCCAACGGGAAAACGCTATTGCATGAATGCTATTTCTTTAGATTTCGTTCCTGAAAACCAATAATAGAGCACCATGAAAAAAATATTTTTCCTTATCCTTTTGTCTACAACTATAAGTTTAGCTCAAAAAAAATCATCCTTATCATCTACTCCGTCCTCTTTAGACACTATTGTATTAGCTGGAGGCTGCTATTGGTGCGTTGAAGCTGTTTATGAAAACCTAAAGGGAGTACAAAAAGTAGTCTCTGGATTTGCTGGAGGCACTGTAAAAAATCCTAGTTATGAGGCGGTTTCTTCAGGTACAACTGGCGCTGCTGAAGTGGTTCAAATTACTTTTAATAAAAATGAAACCAATTTGGATGAAATTTTCAAAGTGTTTTTTACCGTTCACGACCCAACTACATTGAATCGCCAAGGAGCTGATGTAGGCACTCAATATCGTTCTGCCATATTTTATAAAAATGAAGCTCAAAAAAAAGCGGGTCAGCAAATAATTCAAGCGCTAACAAAGGCAAAAGCTTTTGACCGCACAATAGTAACTACACTAGAACCTCTTACTGCTTTTTATAAAGCCAAAGACAGTCATCAAGATTATTACGAAAAAAATCAATCTCAACCGTATTGCCAACTCGTGATACAACCCAAATTAGAGAAATTTGAGAAAGTTTTCAAAAACCGCCTTAAATCAAAAAACTAATTAAAACCAATGTCTATTCACATCAAAAGCCGAATTTATCGGCTTTTTTTTATGACTTGAAGCAGTTCCATTTTTACTATATTTGTTTGTAACCGAAAACCAAATTCATGAAAAAAACAACAATTACTTCCTGCCTTTTGCTGATTGCATTGTGCAGTACCGCCCAAAATCAAGCCCTAAAAACAAAAGTGGCTCAAAAAGCAGCCAGTTTAGAATCGAAAGTAGTTAGTTGGAGGCGAGAGTTGCATCAAAATCCAGAATTAGGTAATCGAGAGTTTAAAACCTCAGAAAAGATTGCTGCACACTTACGTTCTCTAGGAATTGAAGTTCAAACAGGAGTAGCAAAAACCGGAGTTGTTGGTATTTTAAAAGGAGGAAAACCTGGACCAGTTGTAGCACTAAGAGCAGATATGGATGCGCTCCCCGTAAAAGAACGAGTAAATTTACCTTTTACTTCCAAAGTAATAGGAGAATATAACGGACAAGCTGTGGGTGTAATGCATGCATGCGGCCATGATACCCACGTAGCCATGTTAATGGGAACTGCCGAAATTTTAGCCTCAATAAAAAATGAAATAAAAGGAACTGTAAAATTCATTTTCCAACCAGCAGAAGAAGGCCCACCAGAAGGCGAAGAAGGAGGTGCAGAGTTAATGGTAAAAGAAGGTGTTTTGAACAACCCAAAAGTGGATGTCATTTTTGGCCTTCATATTAATGCTCAAACCGAAGTGGGTCAAATCAAATACCGTCCAAAAGGAACCATGGCGTCTTCAGATTGGTTTACCATACAAGTCAATGGCAAGCAATCGCATGGTGCCTATCCGTGGCAATCCGTCGACCCTATCGTTACCGCCTCACAAATTGTTCTGGGCTTACAAACTATTGTAAGTCGCAATGTAAATTTAACCGAAAACGCTGCTGTAGTGAGCGTAGGCCAAATCAATGCAGGGGTTCGAAGCAATATCATCCCTGAGTCGTTGACGCTGAGTGGTACGATTCGAACGTTGGACTCCCAAACTCAAGACTTTATTCATAGCAGAATCAAAACCATCGCTACCAATATAGCCGAAAGTGCTGGAGCTAGCTCAGAAGTTACCATTTCTAAAAAAACATTAATAACCTATAATGACCCATCACTCACAGAACAAATGCTCCCTACTTTACAAGCAGCAGCAGGAAAAGAGAATGTTCATTTAACTGAGGCCGTTACTGGAGCCGAAGACTTCTCTTTTTATCAAGCCAAAATCCCAGGATTATTTTACTTTATTGGTGGAATGCCTAAAGGAAAAAAAGCTAGTGAAATGCCCTCACATCATACTCCTGACTTTTATATAGACGAAGGCAGCTTTGTTTTAGGAATGACTAGTATGGCAACTTTGACTTTGGACTATATGGAAATGAATACTAAAAAGTAATACATAAAAAACCTATCTATTCTCCATTTATATCATTTACAATTTCTTATTCGCAACAACCGTGATTGCTCAAGAAAAAAAAGTGGCGCCAACTTCACAAAAGTTGTACAATGAAATTACGGCTATGGACACTCAACTTTTTGAGACCTTCAACGCAAAAGATATGTCCAAATTTAAACCCCTGTTTACCGAAGACTTAGAATGGTACCAAGACAATGGTGGTTTATTGTCGTATGACACTGTTTTTGCCAATTTTGAAAAAATGTTCAAAAACGAAAACAAACTTACTCGAACGCTAGTAAAAGGAAGCCTTGAAGTACATCCTATAAAAGATTTTGGAGCCATCGAAGTAGCCCAACATCAATTCCGACATATGGAGAACGGAAAAGAAGAAGTAGGCACCTTTAAATTTGTTGCCATTTGAAAAAAAATAGGCAATCAATGGAAAGTTTCACGAATGATAAGTTATGACCATTAAAATGTATTTTTCATAAATCAATTTTATTCTTATTCGGGGCGTGCCACCATAAAAGAAAGAGGCCAACTCATGCTAGTGGTGAGTCGGCCTCTTTTTTTTATGCTGTCGGGCTATCCGCAGTACTTTGGTACTTTGCTCCTATCCCTCACGCAAAATAATTTAATTTTTCAATACCTCCGCAATCTTCTGTGCACATTTCTCGCCATCAATCGCTGCCGAAATAATGCCTCCTGCATAACCAGCTCCTTCACCACAAGGATACAATCCTTTAATTTGAAGATGCTCTAAGGTGTAATTGTCTCTTGGAATTCGAACTGGGGAAGAGGTTCTAGATTCGGGAGCGTGCAAAATCGCCTCATTAGTAGCATAGCCTTTCATCGATTTCCCGAATTCTGAAAATCCTTGACGCATAATTTGGGTTAAAAATCCTGGAAAAACCTGTCCCAATTCAACCGATGTTGTTCCCGGAACATAGGAAGTTTTGGGAATATCAGAGGACATTTTACTTTGGGTGAAATCGACTAAACGTTGTGCAGGCACTTTTTGCGTTTGTCCCGCCAATTGCCATGCTTTTTGTTCAATACTTTTTTGAAACTCCATTCCTGCAAGTGCTCCAAATTTGGCAAAGGGTTTAAAATCCTCCAATTTCAATTCGACTACAATTCCTGAATTGGCCGTATGCTGATCTCTTTTAGAAGGTGACCAACCATTGGTAACTACTTCACCTGGACTGGTGGCACAAGGTGCAATCACACCTCCCGGACACATACAAAATGAATACATCCCGCGACCATTCACTTGTTTTACTATTGAATATGGCGCTGGTGGTAAATGTTCCCCTCGATAATCACAACTGTATTGAATACTATCAATCAAAGACTGCGGATGTTCGGCTCTCACACCAAGGGCAAAAGGTTTGGCTTCAATTAAAACTTTCTTTTTATCCAACAACTCGAAAATATCACGAGCAGAATGTCCAGTAGCTAAAATTAATTTATTGGCAGAAATGACTTCACCATTTTGAGTTGTCACTCCTTGGACTTCATTGTTTTTTATACTAATATCCGTAACTCTAGTTTCAAAAAGGACTTTACCACCGCATTCAATTATTTTTTCTCGAATATCTTGAATGATTTGCGGCAACTTATTTGTTCCAATGTGTGGATGAGCGTCGACCAAGATATCAGGTGTTGCTCCAAAAGCTACCAATAATTCTAGGATTCGATTTACATCACCTCTTTTTTTGGAACGTGTGTATAATTTCCCATCCGAATAGGTTCCTGCTCCACCTTCACCAAAACAATAATTCGAATCTTCGTTTACTATATGGTCTCTGTTGATGGCTTTCAAATCCCTACGTCGGCCGCGAACATCTTTTCCGCGTTCAATAACTATAGGTTTCAAACCCAGTTCTATCAATTGAAGTGCCGCAAAAAGTCCAGCAGGTCCAGCACCTACTACAATCACTTCTTGTGCATTCGCTACGTTTTGATAGTCTGGCAAAGCTATTTTTTGTTCCAAAAAAGGTTCTCCTTTTAAGTAAACCATCACTTTTAAATTGATTTTGACCGCTTTTTGACGCGCATCAATAGAACGTTTTACAATAGTTACATGCTGAATTTCTTTGACCGAAATTTTTAATTGTCGAGACAAATAATCGTTTAGTAACGTTTCGTTAGCAGCAATCTCTGGAGCAACTTGTAATAGGAGTTCTTGTGGCATGGTATCTGAATACTTCAATTTTTAGAGTAAACCACCTTTGTTTACTCAGGCTACAAAAGTACTATTTTGAATTCAATTTTGAGAATAAGAATAAAAAACGACAATTAGGTCCTCAAAAAATAAAACATATAAGTCATTGAAGTGTTTAGTTGAAACGGAGTGTTTGTGTTTAAACCATATAAGACATATATGGGCATATAAGTTTTACTAGAGATTTATAGCAAGGGACGCAAAGGGTTACGCAGAGGGCACCAAAAAAAGAAAACAGATAAGTTATGAAAGTTTTAATAAAACGAAGTGTGTGTATAGACCATATAAGGAATTTAAGAGCATAGAAGTTATGTGATAATATCCTTTGTAATCTTTTAATCTGTAGCTTTTGACTTTTTTTATCAGCAATAAACAAAGATTTTCACTATAAGTCTTTGTAGTTTTGCAAACTAGTTAAATCAAATACTATGTCTAGAAAAATCAAACTCATTTGGGATTTTCGCGGTCCCGCCTCTGCTAAAACCGCCGAACATCACGAAATTCATCTAAAAGAATATATAAAGATTGAGCAACTACCTCTTGATATCACAGGATTTAAAACATTCGGAGAAATGCACGCCATTGCCTTTATGGTAGTGGAAGAGCAAGATATGATTACAGTACGCGATGCTTTGAAACCCCACCGTGGAGAAGTTTATGAAAACTAAATTCCAAAAACAAAAATTCCAAATTCCAATAACTAACGATCATTGGAATTTGGAATTTAATTTTTTGGAACTTGAAAATTTAATTCGCTACTTCACTAATAAATTTGATACGCATTAATCGTAATTCATCAATATCATATTCGCCATCAAATTCTTTCAAAGCTTCTTCAATATTATCAGAATGGGATTCCATAAAATAATCGTGAATTTCTTCTTGCTGGTCTTCGTCCAACATCTCATCTATCCAATAAGTAATATTCAGTTTTGTTCCAGAATACACAATCTGCTCCATTTCCTTGATTAGCGCACCCATAGAAAGACCTTTAGCAGAAGCAATATCTGTTAAAGCTAATTTTCTATCAATATTTTGAATGATATATAATTTATTTGCCGAATTCACACCTGTTGATTTGACAACTAAATCATCTGGTCGAATGATATCATTATCTTCTACATAGCGTTGAATTAAGGTAACAAATGCTTTCCCGTATTTTCTAGCTTTTCCTTCACCAACACCGTGAATATTTATCAATTCTTCTAGAGAAATTGGATATTTCAATGCCATATCCTCTAGAGAAGGGTCTTGAAATACTACAAAAGGTGGAACGCCTAACTTTTTGGCTTCTTTTTTTCGCAACTCTTTTAGCATCGCCATTAACGCCTCATCGGCTGTACCTGAAGATTTAGCAGCTGTAACAATTGCGTCATCCTCTGATTCGTTGTATTCATGGTCTTCAGACATCATAAATGACTCTGGATTTTTAATAAACGCTAAACCTTTTTTGGTAATTTTTACAACTCCGTAGGTTTCGATATCTTTAGCTAGTAAACCATCTACTAAAACCTGACGCAATAAAGCCATCCAAAATTTTTCATCATGGTCTGCACCACTCCCAAAGAACGATTGGGTATCCGTTTTATGTGCTTTAATAACAGCATTTACTCTACCGATTAAGGTAAAAACTATTTCTTTGGATTTATAGATATGTTTTGTTTCTTTAACAACCTGAAGGAGCTTGACTACTTCATTCATCGCTTCAACTTTTGTCTTTGGATTTCTAACATTGTCATCCATATTTCCACCCTCTCCAGTTTCGTTATCGTACTCTTCTCCGAAATAATGGAGTAAAAATTTACGTCTCGACATGGATGTTTCAGCATAAGCAACCACCTCTTGCAAAAGAGCAAAACCAATTTCTTGTTCAGCAACAGGCTTACCAGACAAGAATTTTTCTAATTTTTCAACATCTTTATAAGAGTAATAAGCCAAACAATGTCCTTCTCCTCCATCTCTACCAGCACGACCTGTTTCTTGGTAATAACTTTCAAGAGATTTTGGAATATCATGATGAATTACATAACGTACATCGGGTTTGTCGATTCCCATACCAAAAGCGATTGTTGCTACCACAACATCTACATCCTCCATCAAAAACATGTCCTGATGTTTGGCTCTTGTCTTGGCATCTAATCCAGCGTGATAAGGTACAGCACTTATGCCGTTTACTTGTAAAACTTCAGCAATTGATTCTACTTTTTTGCGGCTCAAACAGTAAATAATACCCGATTTTCCTTTATGTTGGCGTATGAATCGAATGATATCCGACTCTATGTTTTTGGTCTTGGTACGTACTTCATAAAAAAGATTAGGTCTATTGAACGATGCTTTATAAGCAACTGCATCGGACATGTCTAAGTTTTTTAGAATATCCTCCTGAACTTTTGGAGTTGCAGTGGCAGTAAGACCAATTACAGGCACCTGCCCTAATTGTTTTATAATATGTCTTAAATTTCGATATTCAGGTCTAAAATCATGTCCCCATTCAGAGATACAATGTGCCTCATCAATAGCCACAAATGAAAGAGGGACTTGCTGCAAAAACTGTACATATTCCTCTTTTGTCAAAGATTCTGGTGCTACATACAACAACTTCGTAACGCCTGAGGTAATGTCTTTTTTTACTTGAGCGATTTCAGTTTTTGTCAATGATGAATTCAAGACATGTGCCACTCCATTATCAGAAGATAAACTTCGAATAGCATCTACTTGGTTTTTCATTAAAGCAATGAGAGGAGAAACTACAATTGCAGTTCCGTCAAGAATTAAAGCGGGTAATTGGTAACAAAGTGATTTCCCTCCACCAGTCGGCATAATTACAAAAGTATTCTCTTTATTCAAGAGGCTTCTAATGACTTTTTCCTGCAATCCTTTGAATTGACTGAAGCCAAAATACTTTTTTAATTCCTTGTGTATATCAATTTCGTTTGAATTCATTCTTTATTATGTGGTATTTTGTATAAATTTGCAACACTAAAGGTACAAAAATCTTTTATACATACAAATTTAAACATTCTGTTTTGATAAGCAACGAAAACCTATTGGCATTAGCCAAAAAAACAATACTCTCAGAAAGTGAATCTATTGCCAAATTAACCACTTTTTTGGATGATCAGTTCCTATCAACCACCCACAAAATATTTCATTCTAAAGGCCGCGTTGTCATCACCGGAATTGGAAAAAGTGCCATAATTGCTCAAAAAATTGTAGCATCATTAAATTCTACCGGAACACCTGCTTTGTTCTTACATGCCTCAGAAGCCATTCACGGTGACCTTGGTATGATACAAGATGAAGATGTAATTATTTGTATTTCTAAAAGTGGAAATAGTCCTGAAATTAAAGTATTGGTTCCATTGTTAAAACGTTTTGGAAACACCTTAATAGGCATGACAGGCAATATGACTTCTTTTTTAGCAAAAGGCTCTCATTTTGTCCTAAACACCACTGTTGATGCTGAATCTTGCCCTATGAATTTGGCACCTACTAATAGTACAACTGCCCAATTAGTAATGGGTGATGCGCTTACAGTATGTTTGATGGAAATGAGAGGATTTCAAGCAGAAGATTTCGCCAAATATCATCCAGGTGGAGCACTTGGAAAAAAACTTTTATTAAAAGTAAAAGACTTGATTGAACATTCGTTAAAACCAATTGTAACCTCCGATACCTCCATAAAAAAAGCGATTTTTGAGATTTCAGAAAAAAGATTAGGAGTAACCGCTGTTGTAGATAACGAAAATGTAGTTGGTATAATTACCGATGGAGATATTCGAAGAATGCTCAACGACCGCGACAGTATCGCTGGTTTAACCGCTAAAGATATTATGACTAAAAACCCTAAACAAATCCATTCAGAAGCTATGGCAATTGATGCTTTTAACCTTATGGAAGATTTCTCAATTACCCAATTGATTGTCATTGACAACGGAGAATACAAAGGGATTTTACACATACACGACATTTTAAAAGAAGGAATTGTATAATGGCAAAGAAAAACCTTAACGAAATGTCTTTTTTAGACCATCTTGAAGAATTAAGATGGGTTTTAGTAAGAAGTACAACTGCTATTTTGATTATGGCCTTTGTAACCTATTTTATCAGTGACTTTTTGTTCAACGATATCATTTTTGGTCCAACACGTCCTAGTTTTTTTACTTACCGTTTTTTTTGTGAACTATCACATCAATTGGGTTTTGTGGACAGTATTTGCATTACAGAACTTCCTTTTATCATTCAAAATACCCAAATGGAAGGACAGGTAAATATGTTTGTTTGGATGTGTTTATTAGCTGGTTTTATTTTGAGTTTTCCCTATATTCTATTTGAAATATGGAAATTCATAAGTCCTGCACTCTATGAAAAAGAGAAAAAAGGAGCTAAATTTTTCATTGGAGTTTCTTCTATTCTTTTCTTTCTAGGCGTACTTTTTGGCTACTTTGTTATTATACCAATGTCGGTAAATTTCGTAGCCACTTTTACAGTATCAGATGTAGTAAAAAACCAATTTACTTTAGAGTCCTACATTGGTCTGGTAAAAACCTCTGTATTGGCTGGAGGTCTCTTTTTTGAACTCCCAATAGTTATCTATTTTCTTACCAAACTAGGCTTGGTTACTCCCGAATTTTTAAGAAAATATTGGAAATATGCAGTAATCATCATCTTAATTGTTGCAGCAATAGTGACCCCTCCGGATGTAGTGAGTCAAACTATCGTGGCAATACCAATGTTATTGATTTATGAAGTAAGTATATTAATTTCTAAACTTGTTGTTCGCAACCAAAAGAAACAAAATGGCTGATTTAATTCAAGAATTCAACGACTACCGTTCTAAAATGAACGAAAAATTATTAGCAGATAATAATAAAATTGTAAAACGCATTTTCAATTTAGACACTAATGCTTATGCTGCTGGTGCATTGGATGTAAAAACAAAAGAACTATTAGGATTAGTTGCTTCAGCGGTTTTACGCTGTGACGATTGTGTTAAATACCATTTAGAAACTAGCTATAAAGAAGGCGTTACACGAGAAGAAATGATGGAAGCTATGGGAATCGCTACCTTAGTTGGAGGTACAATAGTAGTTCCTCATTTGCGTAGAGCTTACGAATTTTGGGAAGCCTTAGAAGAACAAACCAAATAGTTAAAATTATAGCTTATATTCTCAGGAAGTAAACTTTTCATAGCTTAAACTTCTACACTCATAAACCAACAAAATCTAAGGATTTTAGCAATTCAAATACAATGAAATTAAGAGCAGAAAACCTCATAAAAACGTATAAAGGCCGTAGTGTTGTAAAGGGTATTTCTTTGGAAGTAAACCAAGGACAGATTGTTGGTCTTTTGGGACCAAACGGTGCGGGTAAAACCACCTCTTTTTATATGATTGTTGGATTGGTAAAGCCCAACTCTGGTCATATCTATTTGGATGATTTGGATATTACCGAATATCCGATGTACAAACGTGCGCAACAAGGAGTGGGCTATTTGGCACAAGAAGCTTCTGTGTTTAGAAAATTGAGTATCGAGGATAATATTCTTAGTGTTTTGCAATTGACCAATCAAACCAAAGAAGAGCAAATTGCCAAAATGGAAAACTTAATTGCCGAGTTTAGTCTGGAACACATCCGAACCAATAGAGGTGACTTGCTTTCGGGAGGTGAACGAAGAAGAACCGAAATTGCACGTTGTTTAGCCACCGACCCAAAATTCATCTTGTTGGACGAACCTTTTGCAGGAGTAGACCCAGTAGCGGTAGAAGATATTCAACGCATCGTGGCACAATTAAAAAACAAAAATATTGGTATTTTGATTACCGACCATAACGTACAGGAAACTTTAGCCATTACCGACAAAACCTATTTGATGTTTGAAGGTGGTATCCTAAAAGCAGGAACTCCAGAAGAGCTAGTAGAAGATGAAATGGTTAGAAGAGTGTACTTGGGTCAAAATTTTGAATTGAGAAAGACTAAAATTGATTTTAACACTCCAAAATAGATTAACTAATAAATCGTTATCATACTGTTTTAGTTCAAATCCTTAATAATTAAAAACCCTTTCTGAATCAATATATTCTGAAAGGGTTTTTAGTTGAAAAGCTATTTCTTTAGTAAATAATCTTCTTGTTACTGATGGCGCCGTT
>OBMA010001472.1_pt1 | contig 14411 bp, 9 predicted proteins | sample 1539141 | NCBI WGS metagenome assembly OBMA01 (sample SAMEA3991484, study PRJEB22521) | metagenome | biome: anthropogenic terrestrial biome; feature: sewage plant; material: raw primary sludge | place: Sweden | collected 2012-09-26 | reverse complement strand
TATGCCGCACGAAGCTATGAATGTCGTATCAACAAGTTCATAGCTTCGTGCGGCATATGTTCCAGACGTGATGCCGATAAACTCATATCAGATGGCAGGGTAACAGTGGATGGAGTAAGAGCTGAAGCCGGTGTGAAAATCTGTGATGGAAACATTGTCGCAGTTGATGGAAATATTATATGCAAGACGGAAAGAAAGACAGTTATCGCATATTATAAGCCGGTTGGAGTTACATGTACTGAACGGGACGAGCATGCAGAGAGAACTGTTACTGAAGAAGTAAAATCCGATGTCAGAGTCACATATGCTGGCAGACTCGATAAAGATTCAGAAGGCCTTCTTATTATGACTGATGATGGAATGCTCATTCATGAGATGATGAGCGGAGGTAATAATCATGAGAAGGAGTACAAAGTAAAAGTCGACCGCAATATATTAAATGAGGATATAATAAAGCTGAGAAAAGGAATCTATATTCATGAACTTGATCTTACAACAAGACCATGTGATATTGAGATCATCAGTCCCAAAATCATAAAAATCGTTCTGACTCAGGGAGTCAACAGACAGATTCGAAGAATGCTTCATGAATGTGGATATTGTGTTGAAAACTTGTGCAGAACGCGCATTATGAATGTGAAACTTGCAAAAATGGTTCCGGGAGAACAACGCGTGGTCATCGGATCGGAACTTGAGGAATTATATAGAGAATGCGGGCTGCAGAGGTGACTATGATGAATGAAGAAGATAAGATGAAAAGGATAAAAGAGCTCACAAACACTCTTAATAGTGCATCTAAAGTTTATTATGTACAAGATGATGAGATGATGAGCGACTTTGAATATGACAGACTTTATGATGAACTTGTTTCACTCGAAAAAGAGACTGGAATAACACTGGCAAACAGCCCGACACAACATGTTGGGTATGAATCCGTAGATTCGCTCCCAAAGGAACGACATCCTGCACCGATGCTTTCACTTGGAAAGACTAAAAGCCGCGAAGAGCTCAGATCATGGCTCGGAGATAATGAGGGACTTTTGTCCTGGAAACTTGATGGGCTGACTGTTGTACTGACTTATAATGACGGAAAACTTGCAAAGGCAGTTACGAGGGGAAACGGTGAAATTGGCGAGGTAATAACCAATAACGCTCGTACTTTTATCAATATTCCGGGTACAATTTCGTATAAAGGAGAACTTATACTCAGAGGCGAAGCGGTTATTTCTTATAAGGATTTTGAAAAGATAAATGAGACTATTCCTGAAGCTGAAGGAAGATACAAAAATCCAAGAAATCTTTGCAGCGGATCAGTTAGACAGCTTAATAACAGCATAACTGCGCAAAGACGTGTACGTCTCATCCCGTTTGCACTTGTAAAGGCTGACGGAATTGATTTTCATAATTCAAGGGAAGAACAGTACAGATTTCTTACAGGACTCGGATTTGATGTAGTTCCTTATAAACGGGTCACAAAAGATAATATTGCTGATGCAATATCATATTATGAAAAAGCGATAGAGACATTTGAGATACCATCGGATGGGCTTGTTCTTCTGCTTGATGATATATCATATGGAGAATCACTTGGAATGACTGCAAAATTTCCGAGAAATGCTATTGCTTTTAAATGGGCGGACGAACGGGCAGAGACAGTGCTGCGAAGAATAGAATGGAGCCCGAGCAGAACGGGGCTTATTAACCCGGTCGCTGTATTTGATCCGGTTGAACTTGAGGGCACAACAGTTACGAGGGCTTCTGTTCACAATGTCAGCATTATGGAAAATATGAAGCTTGGCATTGGAGATTCAATCACTGTTTACAAGGCAAACATGATAATCCCGCAGATAGCTGATAACCTTTCAGGAAGCGGAACGGAAGTGCCGCCTGACACATGTCCTGCCTGCGGAGCTAAGACAGAGATCAGGCAGATCAATGAAGGCAGGTTTCTTTATTGTGCTAATCCTGAGTGTCCAGCAAAGAAGATAAAGTCATTTACATTATTTACAAGTAGAGATGCGATGAACATCGAGGGGCTGTCGGAAGCAGGTCTTGAGAAGTTTATAGGTCAGGGGTTTATACATGAATTTGCTGATATCTATCATCTTAAGGATAAGCACGATGATATTGTGTCGATAGATGGTTATGGTGAAAAGTCGTTCGAGAAAATGTGTGACAATATTGAGAGATCACGGGATACTACAGCTTCTAAAGTAATCTACGGCCTTGGCATTGCCAATATCGGATTGTCTACGGCAAGACTTATATGTTCTCATTTCGGAGATGATATTGGTAAGATGAAAACTGCTTCAGAAGAAGAACTTGATGGGATAGATGGAGTAGGACCAGTCATTGGTAAGGCATTCTGTGATTATTTCAGAGATGACAGTAATGTAAGAAAACTTGACCATATTTTAGCCGAGGTCAGGATCATAAAAAATGATTCAGATGAGGAAAGTAAAGATGATCTTTCAGGCAAGGTATTTGTCATAACCGGCAGCCTTGAACATTTCGCGAGCCGAAGTGATCTGAAAGATATCCTTGTAGAACGCGGCGCGAAAGTGACAGGCAGCGTCACAAGTAAGACGACATGTCTCATCAACAACGATATTGAATCATCATCTAACAAGAATCAGACCGCAAAAGAATTAGGTGTGCCGATCATAGATGAGGAATCATTCTTGAAAGAATACCTGCCGGGCAATATATGACATGCAGCATCAAAAATGTTTAGATGTCACGTACATCATAAGGTGTTGTCTGATATACATAATAGTTCATCCAGTTGCTGTATAGGAGCTGACCGGTTGAACGCCAATTTACGATAGGCTCTTTTGAAGGGTCATCGTCAGGAAAATAATGTACGGGTATCTTAGGGTTCATACCTTTATCACGATCACGATAATATTCAAGTGCGAGCGTATCAGCATCATATTCCGGGTGACATGTCACAAAGAAGTGACGACTGTCGGTGGTCTTTACTATTGTGACACCGGCTTCATCTGACTCGGCCATGATCTCCAGTTCAGGTATTGAATCAATCTTTTCTTTTGCGATTCCCATAGCGCGTGACTGTGGGGCATAGAATATATCATCGAATCCGCTGAATAGAGGAGAAGTTTTCTTCAGGACGCGGTGCGAATATATCCCGGAAAGCTTTTCATCCATATCATATCGGTCAAGTCCATACAGATAATAAAAACCTGCAAATGCTCCCCAACAGAGGTGCATAGTGCAGTGTACATGCGTCTTTCCCCATTCCATGATCGTACAAAGTTCATCCCAGTATGCGACGTCTTCAAATTTTACGTAATCAAGAGGCGCACCTGTTATGATCATGCCGTCGAATTTCCGGTCTTTTATCTGGTCAAATGTTGTATAGAAAGACTCAAGATGATTTGAGTCGATATGCTGTGGAATATATGAAGATGTTTGAAGAAATTCAACCTGAACCTGAAGCGGCGTATTAGACAGCTTGCGCAGCAGCTGAGTCTCTGTGATGATCTTGGTGGGCATAAGGTTCATTATAAGAACGTGCAGAGGACGTATGTCCTGATGGAGAGCACGATATTCAGTCATTACGAAGATGTTTTCATTTTCAAGGATTGAACAAGCCGGAAGGTCTTCCTGTATACGTATTGGCATTTAATACAACCTCTTTTCAAATTGTTCTGCGGTCAACATTATGATAGTGGCGTCAAAAATAATTATTATACTATGATGCCAGAGCAACTGTTGATTTTCTTATGACCATATCACAGGCGGAAGGATTTGGCAAATACAGATGGCGATTATGTTAAATAATCGCTGGATTTTTGAGGGATTCAGGGTTATAATACTATTGCTTTATAAGACAGAACTATTGAGGTGAGATGAATAGATGAGTGAACAGATGGAAACGGCGTATCAGAAAGTCAAGGTCAATAATGAGATGGAATGGTGTGAGGTAGAGGATCTTGAGACAAAGGGCAAGATAGAGAAGATCCTGCTGAACAACAGAATATCATATTATATCACATGGACGAGACCTAAATTCTTTTCTTCTGATAAAAACGAACACTGCGTTTTCTGTGTGAACCAGCTTCAAAAAGATGCAGCGGATGAAGCTATCGCTTGTCTTGAAGATGAGGAAAAGAGCAAGATTACATTCATTAATAAAAAGGTAAATAAGTCATATTATTGATATAGAATGGGAGATATCAGTATGGGGAAAAAGTCGTCATGTGATTCATGTACAAATTATGTATATGATGATGAATATGACTGCTACAGCTGTATGGTAGATCTTGATGAAGACGATACGGCACGGTATATGAGATCGAATTTCGAGTGTCCGTATTATTCACTCGATGATGAGTATAAGGTTGTTCGACACCAGATGTAAAGATAATACAGCGATTATAATTGCTACATCTGAGGTAAGACAACAATGTAATGGATATAAATAAGAATGATATAAAAAACGGATATAAATTAGAGTGATTTAAAATAAAAGTATACCCTCCTTACTGTTTTTACGGTAAGGAGGGTATTTTAGAACGTTGTAATCTTTATATGTGAGTTCTTTCAGACTGCTTCTGTACTTTCTTTTCTATCTTCATTTCCGGCATTTAGTGGAATAGAATGATCTTCATTTGCAGCAGTCTCTTTTTCAAGATTTTTTTGTGCGGTAGAGAGCATAAGTTTGATACGGTTGAGCTGATTGACTTCGCTTGCACCGGGATCATAATCTATCGCAACAATGTTAGCACCGGGATAATGTCTGCGTACTTCTTTTATGACACCTTTTCCAACGATATGATTAGGAAGGCAGCCAAAAGGCTGAATACAGATGACGTTATTCACATTATCTCTTATAAGCTCGGTCATCTCGCCGGTCAGAAACCATCCTTCACCAGTCTGGTTTCCTATATTGACGATATCCTTTGCATACGATGCCGTTGTATAGATACTGTTTGGCGATGAGAAATGCCTGCTGGCACGATATGCTTTAACAGAACTCTTTCTAAGACGCTCTGAAAGCTGTATTCCGAGCTTTGATCCAAACGCGGCCATTTTATTTGTCCCAAGATAATTAGCCTTATAGATCTGGTTGTAGAAGCAGTAGAGCATAAAGTCAAGAAGATCCGGGACTACAGCTTCAGCACCTTCAGATTCAAGAAGTTCTACCAGATTATTGTTTGCGGCAGGATCATATTTTACAAGGATCTCACCGACGATTCCGACCTTGGGCTTACGGACATCTTCATATATCGGGATGTTGTCAAAATCTTCGACTATATCTTTACACATTTTGTTGAATTCTTTGAAATCAATGTTCTTCGATGACACAAGTTCAGTGCAGCGTGCAAGCCACTTCTTATGGCATTCGTTGACGGAACCCGGCACTTTTTCGTAAGGACGCATACGGTAAACGCAGCGCTGGAATATATCTCCAAACACTGCACCAAACCCGCAATGAAGCAGCATAGGCAGGTTCACATGGAATCCGGGGTTTGTCTCAATGCCTGACAGACTTATTGATATGACCGGTACTTTTTCAAGTCCGGCTTTCTTGAGTGCACGTCTTATAAATCCAACATAGTTTGTAGCACGGCATCCACCGCCTGTTTGTGTCATTACGATAGCTGTGCGGTCGAGATCGTATTTCCCGGACTGCATCGCATCTATTATCTGTCCGACTACAAGGAGAGAAGGATAGCATGCATCATTATTGACGTATTTGAGTCCCGTATCGGCGGATTTTCTGCTCGCGTTACCGAGTATCTCAAAATTATAGCCGCATGAAGCAAGCGCCGGAGCGATGCACTCGAAATGTATAGGAGCCATCTGCGGGCTGACGATCGTATAAGTCTTTCTCATTTCTTCAGTAAAGCTTACTTTAGTGATAGAAGTAGGATTTATTGTTCTGACAGTCTTTTTATCATCACGCTCACGCAGGGCTGCAAGAAGGGAACGTACACGGATCCTTGCGGCACCCAGGTTATTTACCTCGTCGATCTTAAGGCAGGTATATATCTTATTTGATCCGGTAAGGATATCACTTATCTGATCTGTCGTTACGGCATCAAGACCGCATCCGAACGAATTAAGCTGGATGATATCAAGATCATCACGCGTCCTTATGTAAGCTGCGGCCGCATAGAGACGTGAATGGTACATCCACTGATCAGATACTATGAGCGGTCTGTCAATCTTTCCAAGATGTGAGATAGAATCTTCAGAAAGGACAGCTATGCCATATGAGTTTATGAGTTCCGGAATACCATGGTTTATCTCAGGGTCTATATGGTAAGGACGTCCTGCGAGCACGATACCGTGGATATGGTGTTCTTCTATATAGTGAAGCACTTCTTCACCCTTGGCTTCGACGTCGTGACGTGTCTTATCCATCTCGTCCCAGCCGGCTTTGCAGGCGTCTATGACTTCTTTCCCGGGAATTTCACGGAATTCGCGGACGAGTCCGTCAGTGACTGTCTTAAGAGAAGTGAAGGCAAGAAACGGATTACGAAAATCAACTTCACCGTGTTCTATCGATTCTACGTTATTCCTTATATTTTCCGAATACGAGGTTACGATAGGGCAGCAGTAATGATTTGTAGCACCATCGACTTCTTCGCGTTCGTAGTAAATGGAAGGATAGAAGATAAAATCAGGGTTCTGCTTTATCAGCCATTCTACATGTCCGTGTGCCAGTTTCGCAGGATAGCATTCGGATTCGCTAGGAATAGATTCGATGCCGAGTTCGTATATCTTCCTGTTTGAAAGAGGAGAAAGGATAACACGGTATCCAAGCTTTGTAAAGAACGTGTACCAGAAAGGATAGTTTTCATACATGTTGAGAACACGAGGTATACCAACTGTTCCACGTCTCGCTTCATCAGCTTTTAATGGAGCATATGCGAAAAGACGCTTGAGCTTATATTCATAGAGATTAGGAATCCCGTTTTCATTTTTTTGTTTTCCAAGACCACGTTCGCATCTGTTACCTGAGATATACTGACGTCCGCCGGAAAATTTGTTTACAGTGAGACGGCAGCTGTTTGTGCAGCCCTTACATTTTGTCATGCTCGTTTCAAACTGCAGACTGTTGATCTGATCAATCGAGAGCATGGTTGTGTTTTCTCCGGACTGGTAATGATTCCTTGCGATAAGGCCTGCTCCGAATGCACCCATTATACCGGCGATATCGGGACGAATGGCGTTGCAGTCAGCTATCTTTTCAAAGCTTCTAAGAACAGCATCGTTGTAGAACGTGCCGCCCTGTACGACGATATTCTTTCCAAGAGAGGAAGCATCAGATACCTTGATTACTTTGAAAAGTGCATTTTTGATTACAGAATATGCAAGACCGGCGGAGATATCTGATACGTCGGCACCTTCCTTCTGAGCCTGCTTGACTTTTGAATTCATGAATACAGTGCATCTTGTACCGAGATCTATGGGATGCTTTGCAAAGAGAGCGGCTTTTGCGAAATCTTCAACACTGTAGTTGAGCGATTTTGCAAATGTCTCAATGAAAGAACCGCATCCGGAGGAACATGCTTCATTGAGCTGTACACTGTCAACGGCGTGATTCTTTATCTTGATGCATTTCATATCCTGTCCGCCGATATCAAGGATGCAGTCGACATCAGGGTCAAAGAAAGAAGCAGCAGTATAATGGGCGATAGTTTCAACTTCACCTTCATCAAGAAGGAATGCAGCCTTCATAAGTGCTTCGCCGTATCCGGTCGAACATGCTCTTACGATATGAGCATCGTCAGGCAGCTTTTTATACATATCCTGTATCGCATGGATAGCAGTAAGAAGAGGACTTCCGTTATTGCCGCTGTAATATGAATAAAGAAGAGAACCATCTTCACCTACAAGCGCAGTCTTTGTCGTCGTCGATCCTGCATCGATTCCGAGGTAACAGTTGCCATGGTATGAAGAAAGATCTTTTTGAACTACGTGGTGAACTGAGTGACGTTCTGTAAAATCAGCATACTCCTTATCATCTGCAAAGAGCGGTGCCATACGTTCCACTTCAAAATCCATGTGAAGTTTGTTTTTCAGGGTATCAAGCATATCGCTGAGCGAATATGATACATCTTCTTTTGCATTAAGAGCTGAGCCCATTGCAGCATACAGATGAGAATTCTCAGTGACCATCGTATGTTCCGCATCAAGCTTCAGTGTACGGATGAATGCCGCTTTCAGTTCAGAAAGGAAATGAAGCGGACCGCCGAGAAATGCTACGTGACCGCGGATCGGCTTGCCACAAGCGAGTCCTGATATTGTCTGATTTACTACTGATTGGAAAATAGAAGCGGAAAGATCTTCTTTGGTAGCTCCGTCGTTGATGAGCGGCTGAATATCTGATTTTGCAAATACACCGCATCTGGCAGCGATATTATACAGAGAAGTGTAATTCTTGGCATACTCATTAAGACCTGCTGCGTCAGTCTGAAGGAGGGAAGCCATCTGGTCGATAAAGGAACCTGTGCCGCCGGCACATATTCCATTCATACGCTCTTCAACGCCGCCGCCTTCGAAATATATGATCTTTGCGTCTTCGCCGCCAAGTTCGATGGCTACATCAGTTTTGGGCGCATATTCTTTTAATGAAGAAGCTACGGCAATTACTTCCTGAACAAATGGGATCTCCAGGTGTCCTGCAAGAGTAAGACCGCCGGAACCGGTTATTATCGGGTGAACTGTGATATCTCCGTATTTTTCTGATGCTTCATTCAGCAGGTCGGTCAGAGTCTCTCTTATATTTGCAAAGTGTCTTTTGTAATCTGAAAATAAGAGATGGTGTCCTTCATCAAGAAGGGCGATCTTTACAGTAGTTGAACCGATATCGATACCTAATGTATACTTCATTGTGCTCATTTCATACCTCGATATAAATAAATAATGGCAAAAAAATAGACTTAAGACAGGAACTGTTCTTATTAAAATATATTGTTCATTTTTTCACAAGCATGAGATATTATACGATAGAAAATATAGAAAAGCAATCGACCAGATTATCAATGCTTTATTAAATTTTTATAACGTAAGTGTGAGCTTCATTTACAATTCAAAAGGCTGATGATAGAATTACAATAATGTGCAGAAGAGAAAGAGAGTGTGTATGAGCAATTTTGAAAAGAAGTTTGGAAAATATGCAATAAGAAATCTATCACTCGTACTTATAATGTGCTATGCGGTGGGATATATCATTCAGCTGATAAACAGAGGCTTTCTGGATTATCTTACACTTAATCCGTTTGCAATAGCGCACGGGCAGATATGGAGACTTGTCACATGGCTGATAGTCCCGCCTGATACATCAAATTTCTTTTTCGTCATCATCATGTTGTTTTTCTATTATTCAATAGGAACTTCACTTGAGAGGACATGGGGTACATACAGATATAATGTATATATCTTTTTAGGCATGATTTTCACGGTAATCGGAAGTTTTCTGATGATGGGATATTCATATCTGTTTTATTCCCAGTATGTATCTGCAAACCCCGGGTATTTCTTTCAGATCGCCGCTACGTATTTCAGCACATATTATGTAAATATGTCGATATTCCTTGCATATGCAGCGACATTTCCTGACGCTCAGGTATTATTTATGTTCATAATCCCGCTTAAGATCAAGTGGCTTGGGATAGTGTACGGAGTCATGCTTGTAATTCAGATATTTACCGGTAACGCGTATACGAGGTTTGCGATAGTGGCATCGCTCCTTAATTTCCTGCTTTTCTGGCTCAGATCAAGGGATGTGAAGCGCTTTGCTCCAAAGCAGATGAAACGGAGACAAGAGTTTAAACGGGAAGCGAATCGAAATGCTCAGATAACAAAGCACAGATGTGCGATATGCGGAAGGACTGAAAAGGACTGCCCGAACATGCAGTTCAGATTCTGTACGAAGTGTGATGGTAATTACGAATATTGTGAAGATCATATATATAATCATAAGCATGTAAAATTCAATGCATATAATGATGGTCCGGGCTCTTCGTCGGATTCAGGCAGATAAGGGACAGGTAGATAAGAAAAATGGCAGATAAGAAAAAAATGGCGGAAGTCATAAATGAAAAAGACCTGAATGATATTGAAAGTGTTTTCATGAAGAAACTCCATGGTCTTGAGGAACTAGCAAGAGAGCAGGGCGGAATCATCACCAAAGAGCAGGAGGGTGAGACTTTCGGAGAACTTAAGCTGGATTCTGATCAGATGGATATGGTCGGAGATTTCCTTAAGAAGAACAACATAGGTATCGGTACGCCTGCAGCTCCGGAAGATTATATGGACGAGCAGGAACTTGACTATTTCAATGAGTATAAGGAAGAGATAGAGAAGCTGCCGGAATATACTGATGGAGAGAAGGAAGCTTTTACACTGTCTGCTATGGCAGGTGATAAAAGCTCTCAGAATAAGCTTATAGAAGCATTCCTGCCAAACGTTCTTGATATAGCAAAACTTTATTCGGGTCAGGGTGTTCTGGTGGAAGATCTGATCGGTGAGGGAAATGCCGCTCTTGTGGCAGGAGTCTCAATGCTTGCAGCACTTGATAATGCATCTGAAGGTCAGGGAATGCTGACAAAGATGATAATGGATGCCATGGATGAGCTTATAAAAGAGGAATATGATTCCGCAAAGACAAGCGGTAAGATGGTAATGAGAGTCAACAAGGTCGCAGATAAGGCAAATGAGCTTTCGGATGATCTTATGAGGAAAGTGTCAGTTGAAGAGGTCATGAAAGAAACAGGGCTTTCAAGAGCCTATATACTTGAGGCGATGAGGCTGAGCGGTGACCATATAGATTCGATCGTGAAACCGGATGATGCAGGATTTTGACGTAAAGGCGGATGATATGGAAGACATGGATAACATGCATAATAGTGAAAAACCGGATCAGAATATGGAACGGAATACGGAACAGAATTCAGAGCAGACTGGCATAAAAGGCGACGACAGTGACTTCAAGTACTGCATGCAGGATACTGAAAAAGTCTATATCGGGGCTAGATACTCATATGCAGAACTAATGGAAGATGATCACATTCCATTTAAATTCCAGACAATAATAGAACATTACATAGCAAAAGACACAAGTCTTGATACAACACTTGAGAGTCAGCTTTATTACATGAAACCCGATGATTTCACGTGCAGGACATATGAGCATCTTAGAGCAAAAGTAAAGTTTCAGAGTATGAAAGAAAAAAGGACTTTATTTGGCGGAAAGAAAATGCGGTATGTCGAGGAAACGCTGCCGGTCGGCAATTTTGCAGAGATCAACCTGGCGCAGAAGAAAGCATCCGGGGTGATAATACGCGAACTTGTCCTGTCTAAAATGGGAATCGCAGGATTTAGAGTCTGAATATATGACACAGATTATCACAAATACAAAAGCAATATAACATATAACAAAGAGAGGGAAATACGAATTGAAGAAACTTGAGGATCTTGAAGCGTATGAGATCATAGAAAGCCATAAGAGTGAAGATCTTGATTCAATGTGTTATCTTCTTCGTCATAAGAAGACGCATGCAAGGATTACTGTAATTTCAAATAATGATGAGAACAAAGTGTTTTATGTAGGATTCAGGACACCGCCAAAAGACAGCACCGGTGTTGCCCACATAATCGAGCATACCGTCCTTTGCGGTTCAGAAAAATATCCGCTAAAGGATCCGTTTATGGAGCTTGAAAAAGGATCCCTCAGCACCTTTCTTAATGCGATGACTTATCCCGATAAAACAGTCTATCCTGTTGCAGACTGTAATGATAAGGATTTTCGCAATCTTATGGATGTCTATCTTGATGCTGTATTTCACCCTAATATATATCGTGAGGAAAAGATCTTTCGTCAGGAAGGCTGGCATTATGAGATGGAGTCCGCTGATGACGAGCTTAAGATCAATGGAGTTGTATATAATGAGATGAAGGGTGTGTATTCGTCACCTGACGACATCTTTGAACGCCGGATAGTAGATTCACTTTTCCCCGATAATGCGTATGGAGTAGAGTCTGGCGGAGATCCGAAGCACATACCGGATCTTACGTATGAAGATTACCTTTCATTTCACAAAAAATATTATCATCCTTCAAACAGCTATATCTATTTTTATGGTAACAGTGATATGGCTGACCAGCTTGAATATATTGATAGAGAATATCTTTCTCATTATGACCTGCTTAATGTCGATTCAGAGATCTACGCGCAGAAGCCATTTGAGAGCCCTCGGGAAATAAAAGATTTTTATCCGATAACAGATAACGAAAAGGAAGAGAACAATACATATTATGCTTACAGTGCGGCTATGCATGATAATCTTGATCCGGAGAAATATGTCGCATTTCAGGTCATCGATTATGCACTGTGCTCAGCACCGGGCGCACCGGTAAAGGAAGCACTCATAAAGGCCGGCATCGGACAGGATGTGTACGGGATATATGAAAATGGCATCTGTCAGCCCTATTATTCGATAGTTGCACATGGTGCATCGGAAGGTCAGAAAGAAGAATTTGTAAAGATAATCGATGATACCCTTGAAAGGATAGCATCTGAAGGTCTTAATCCAAAGTCGATAGCGGCGGCGATAAATTATTACGAGTTCAGGTATCGTGAAGCTGATTACGGCTCGTATCCTAAGGGACTGATATGGGGACTTTCACTTCTTGACAGCTGGCTTTACGATGACAGCAGACCATTTATTCATGTCGAGGAAAATAAGACTTTTGAAAGACTGAAAAAAGAGATCGGCACGGGATATTTCGAGGGACTTATAAAGGACGGACTGATAGGTAATCCGCACAAGTCGATATTTGTTATGAGTCCTAAAAAGGGATTGAATCTTGAGATGGAGAAGGAAGAAAAAGAAAGGCTCCGCGTATTAAAGGATTCACTTAACCGGGAAGAGATAGAAAAGATCGTCAGTGATACTGCAGCATTAAAGGCTTATCAGCAGGAACCGGAAAAGCCGGAAAATATTGAGAAGATACCTTTCCTAAAGAGGGAGGATATCAAGAAGATATCAGATCCGCTCATAAATGATCCCGGGAAAATAGGAGACACAGATGTACTGTATCATCCGATATTCACTAACGGGATCGCATATCTTGACCTCTTATTTGACATGAAAGATATACCGGAGAGACTCATGCCATATGTGTCACTCGTTAAAGAGTTTATCGGACTCATCGGAACAGAGAGATATACATATGGTGAGCTGTTCAATGAGATAAATATCCATACAGGCGGAATCACGACGAATGTTACGACATTCACGGATCTTCGAAACGGGATAGATTTCAGAAAGATGTTCGAAGTAAAGGCGCGTGTACTTTACAGTGAACTTCCGGCGGCTTTTGATATCATAAAAGAGATGACAGAGAAGACTGTCTGGAGTGATACGGAAAGGCTTCGTGAACTTATATCAGAGATAAAATCGCAGAAAGAGTCTTCACTATGCTGCTCTGGACACACAGCTGCTGCAGGAAGAGCACTTTCATATCAGTCGGCTGTATCAATGTTCATGGATCAGATGAACGGGATCGCGTATTACAGATTCCTTGATAAAGTGGATAAGACATTTGATGAATGCAAGGATGAACTTGCAGAATCACTTGCGGAATCATGCATATATATATTCAGACCGGAGAATATATCTGTAGATCTTACGGCAGAGAAAGATCATATTAGAGATATTGATGAGCTTGTACCCGCATATAAGAAGACACTATTTACTGATGCGGTTGAGAGAGAAACGTACATCCCGGTACCTGAGAAGAAAAATGAAGGGTTCAAGACAGCGGGCAAGATTCAATTTGTGTGCTGTGCGGGCAACTTCAGAAAGAAAGGACTTCAGTATAATGGCACGCTAAGTGTGCTCAAAACGATAATGTCGCTTGATTATCTATGGAACAATATAAGAGTGCTTGGCGGTGCATACGGATGCATGTGCGATTTTAGGAGAAGCGGAGACAGCTTCTTTGTATCGTATAGAGATCCAAATCTTGCAAAAACTGTCGACGTCTATAAGAAAGCGGCAGAGGCTGTTAGGAAGTTTGACGCTGATGATAGGACGATGACTAAATTTATAATCGGGACGATGAGCAGAATTGACAACCCGATGACGCCATCTGAAAAAGGTGCAAATTCGATGTCTGCGTATATGACTCATCACTCATATGAACAGATACAGAAGGAACGTGACGAGATATTAGGTGCGCAGCCTTCTGATATAAGGGCACTTGGCGAATATATAGATAAGTTTATGAATGACGACTGCTTGTGTGTAATAGGCAGCGAACAGTCTATAGACGAGTGCAGAAAGATGTTTGGTAAAACTGAATTTCTTATCGGATAAGAAAACAGGATGATAAAACAGGATGATAAGATCGGAAGAGCGTCGTGTAGG